>VYKV01000323.1_pt1 | contig 13649 bp, 13 predicted proteins | sample 5114461 | NCBI WGS metagenome assembly VYKV01 (sample SAMN12291816, study PRJNA351875) | freshwater metagenome | isolation source: freshwater lake | place: USA: Michigan, Gull Lake | collected 2011-07-05 | reverse complement strand
CCCAACCCCCAACCCCCAACCCCCAACGAAAAACTTTTTGCCGCAAACCCTAATTAGGCAAGGGATTCTCCCACTTCTAAGAGGGGACAAAAGGGAAAATAGGGGGAAACCGTCCAACGATAGAATTTTTTGCTGCTGGTGGACTGAAGATTAAAACGCAGGGAAACAAAGGGGAAAAAGGGAGATACGGAACAATTCCAACTGAAAGCCGGCTTAGAAGTGCTATTATCGCCCTGGAAAGACCAAGCAGGGTATTGAAAAACCTCCCGGACGAGGGATTTTCCTTCATCGCTAACTTGGGCGCAGCTGCGACTAATGCCCGAAACCAAACAGAGACTATTACTGACACAATTATCATTAGAAGCCACGATCAGGAGATCTTCCCCGGTGGTGGTTAGTTCAAAAGCGATAAAATCTCCAGCTTGCCAACGACTAAGGACTTGTCCCTGGGCATTCTGGTAGATAGCGCTGCAGTTTTCGGGATCGAGAAGACGATTACTATCGGGATCTAAGTAACCGCAAACCTTTCCCATCAGACGAGTTCCATCCTGAAACCCATACACCCAATCAAAGGTATCGATGTTAGCGGCCCCTTGATTGCTTTTGTTGACCAATAGTAATCGATCGCTGACCACGGTTATTAATTCTCTATAAAACTAAGTAGTCGTGCAAAATTAATTTCTTGGTTAGGATAGGCACTCATGCAAAAGGCAAAAGACAAGAGGTAGTGAGATATGTGTAATTAATTTTGCCCAGGGACTTAAGCTTCCCTTAATAACAAAGGTATCACTAAATACCAATTTCCCAACGAAAAGATTTATTAAGTTTAACTTCTCGTCCCTCTGGGAGAGTGAACCAGTCAGCTTAAATCAAGGCCAAAACCTGCTATCTTATGGGGAGACAAAAATTATCTAGATCTTGTTTTAGCGAGTGGTAGTAAGGGCATGGCGTACAAGCGGGTATTATTAAAACTGAGTGGGGAGGCCCTGATGGGCAATCTCGGCTATGGGATCGACCCGATGGTGGTTTCCGCTATCGCTCAGGAAATCTCCGAAGTGGTTGACCAAGGCATCCAATTGGCGATCGTGGTCGGTGGAGGCAATATTTTTCGCGGGGTGAAAGCAGCCTCGGCCGGCATGGATCGGGCCACAGCCGATTATATTGGTATGATAGCAACAGTCATGAACGCTATGACCTTGCAGGATGCCCTAGAACGAGCGCAAGTACCGACTAGGGTATTAACGGCGATTGCCATGCAGGAATTGGCTGAACCCTACATCCGCCGGCGAGCAATCCGTCATCTGGAAAAAGGTCGGGTGGTGGTTTTCGGTGCGGGATCGGGTAATCCTTTCTTTACCACCGATACCACGGCGGCCCTGCGCGCTGCCGAAATCGATGCGGAAGTGGTGTTTAAAGCGACGAAAGTGGATGGAGTTTATGATTCCGATCCCTCCCATAACCCTAACGCGCGACGCTTTCAAAGTCTTACCTACGGTCATGTGCTGACTCATGATCTGCGGGTGATGGACGGAACGGCGATCGCTCTGTGCAAGGAAAATAATATCCCGATAGTCGTTTTCGATCTGTCGGTGACAGGTAATATTGTTCGCGCTGTCAAAGGTGAACCCGTTGGAACATTGGTAGGAGGATTCTGTGAAGTTAGCTGAAGTTCAAGACCAGATGCAGAAAACCGTCGAATCAACCCAGAGAGCTTTTAATACGATTCGTACCGGCCGGGCAAATGCTTCTCTTTTAGATCGGATCGTGGTGGAGTATTATGGCATGGAAACTCCCCTCAAGTCCCTAGCGACAATTAGCACTCCCGACGCGACCACGATCGCGATTCAACCCTTTGATCGTACCAGTATGGGGGCGATCGAAAAGGCGATTTCTCTGTCGGACGTGGGTTTAACCCCCAGTAATGACGGTCAGATCATTCGTTTAAATATCCCTCCCCTGACCAGCGATCGCCGCAAGGAATTGGTCAAATTAGCGGCGAAATTGGCCGAAGAAGGAAAGGTGGCTATCCGCAATATTCGCCGGGATGCGATCGATGCTATCCGTAAACAGGAAAAAGGTCACGAAATTTCTGAGGATGAATCGAGGGATTTACAGGATCAAGTGCAGAAATCCACCGATAAATTTATCGCCAAAATCGAGGATTTGTTAACGACAAAAGAAAAAGATATCATGACCGTTTAAGTTTTTTTCTCCTCATGGATAGAACAGGCTTTTTGTCTGTTCTATTTAGCTTTTTATCCCTATTTAAAAGGTATAGGGGAGTGAGAAGGTTTGGGGGTGAAGTCTTTCCGTATCGCGGCATCTCAGGTTCTACCATTTTCTTTATTCGTGGCAGGCATCCTACTCCCCCTCTCCCACCCCCGCCTTGGGGGCAAGGGTAATTAACCATCTCTGCCATTACTAGTTGATTGATCATAATAGCCGTACATTTTCGATCATGAGTAATCACTAAACAAGAATTTTTTTCTGGTAATAATTGTTAAAATTGAGGCAGTTTTAAAGCATCATTATGACGGGTATTATACTAAATACGGTTATTAAAAACTGATTATAGCGGTTCTCGCATCTGCGAGGCACACTTTAACCTTTGTTGACTAAGCTTTTCAGGATTGAGAATGTACCTCTTGTGAACAGGAAACGCTATATTTATCCCCCCCTTTTGCCTGTCCTTATAAGTAGGGTTTGCTGAATAATGGTAAAACCCTTTTAAAATAAGGCTTTTGACCTGTTAAAATCCGATGTTCATGCTGCGAAAATCGGATTGGGACCCTCAAAAACCTTGCATTATCCTTCTTGTAGTACATAAACTGGTACAAAAAGAGAGGGCAACAAAGCCTGAAACGACCGGCTCCTGACGACCGACGACCGACTCCTAACCCCACCAACAAACTTTTTCAGCAAACCCTAAGTAGCCTATGCTCAACGGATTTAGTATTATTGGTTGCTATTTAGGAGATAGGAGTCGTCAATCAGCCAAAAAACTTTGGGACAGGCCGACCCGGTGTTTACCGACAATGTGCTGTTACTTACACAGACTTTTGGGAGTCCTATAAGACAGTAATTCCGAGTAAACGTCATCGACCGGTCGGGAAAGAAACTGGTCAAACTAATCCTATTGAAAGATTAAATAATACCTTTCGACAAAGGATTTCTCGGCTGGTGAGAGAGAGTCTATCTTTCTCTAGCAAAATGGAGAATCACGTTGGGGAGCCCTTTGGTATTTTATCCATGACTACAATGCACAGCAAAGCAAAGGATTAAGCCTCCATCACTACTACCGAATCACCACCCTCTATCTTTCTATCTGTCTATCCACTAGGATAATGACCTTGCAATCAAAACTTCATGTCTGCGTCACAGTAAGTTCATATCCCCAGCCTAAATTAGAGATAGTCAGTCCCAAGCCGTTTTCCGAAACACTCCTCTCACACCCACGATTATTAGGACTGACTTTTATTCCCTTCTCAGAATGGTTAAACAATAAAAACTATGACTCGCAATATTTTTAACGATAATATCTCCCCGCGCAACGAAGGCAATCCTAAACGCTCCAAATCTTCTGCAATGAAAAAACTTTTTGCCTATTCCTCTTTACTGGTTTTGGGTGCCGGGTTAGGCATCGGTGCCACCTACGCCTACAGCCAAAATCCTCTAGAATTAGCCCAAAATATTGCCACCGCTGCCAATAATCCTCGCCCCTCCACACCAGCGGCTGCCGCTCCCTCGTCTCTGGTTATTCCTACCAATTTTGTCGCTTCTGTGGTGCAAGAAGTGGGGCCGGCGGTGGTAAGAATTAATGCTTCTAGGGAAGTCAATGGAGGCGGTGATTTTTCTGAATTTGCTAACGATCCTGTTTTCCGTCGCTTCTTTGGTTCTCAAATACCAAAGGGAGGAGAAAAACAAGTTCAAAGAGGTACAGGTTCGGGGTTTATTATCAGTAATGACGGTAAAATTATCACCAATGCTCACGTTGTCGAGGGAGCAGATAAGGTGACTGTCACCCTCAAAGATGGTCGCACTATCGATGGTAAAGTTTTAGGTAGTGATCCTTTAACTGATGTGGCAGTGGTACAGGTAGAAACGAGCAATTTACCCACGGTTAAATTAGGTAATTCTGATAGTTTACAGGTGGGAGAATGGGCGATCGCTATCGGTAATCCTTTGGGATTAGATAACACTGTCACCACGGGAATTATTAGTGCCAAGGAACGCAATAGCTCCCAAATTGGCGCTAGTGATAAACTGGTAGATTTCCTGCAAACCGATGCGGCAATTAACCCCGGAAATTCCGGCGGACCTTTGTTAAATGCTCGGGGAGAAGTCATCGGAGTTAACACTGCTATCATTCAAAATGCCCAGGGTTTAGGTTTTGCTATTCCGATTAAGACTGCCCAAAGAATCGCCGAACAATTAATCGCTACGGGTAAGTGTCTTGTTAGTGCGGGTGATGAGAGATTCTCCTGCCGCAGCAGCGGGATTGCGATCGGGTGATGTGTTAAAGTCTGTAGGTGGTAAGAATGTCACCGATCCCGATGCGGTTCGGGAAATTGTTGCTAATACTCAAATCGGCGATAATTTACCCGTAGAAATTAGCCGGGAAGGACAAAAAATTAATCTGAATATTCAAGTGGGTAGCTTGAATACTGCTAACAGATCCCAGTCTGAAAAATAAGTGGTAGAAGACCTAAACTTTATAGAGAGCTTGTTACTAAGCTCTCTATATTTCTGGTTTTACTTTTGGCTCTTGAATCGAATAATTATGCTGTAATAGTCTTTCCTGTGGTTACTCTGGGGAGGGAAAAGTTAGAGGCAATCAGGGCAAAATGATAAGTATTTTATATATAAATACTCTCAATACTTAAAAATATTTATAGCGGTTCTCGCATCTGCGAGGCACACTTTAACCTTTGTTGATTAAGCTTTTCAGGATTGAGAATGTACCTCTTGTGAACAGGAAACGCTATAAATTTACAATCGGTAATATTTATTTTTACTTAAGAATTTATTGAGAATAATTTTTATTTATTTACGAGGTTGCAATACTTCCAGCGATTCAGGTATAATTTTGCATTATGCTATCATGGGTTTTGTTGTAATTTTTAGGTTTTTAATGGTCTGGGTTGTCTTAAAACCCTTGCTAAATCTAGATTTTTCCCTTGAGCAAAACCAAACACTTTCGCCAATTGTCCCTTTTTTCCCGAACAACGTTGATCTAATTTTTGTGTAGTTTTGTTGCAAAGTCAAAATTTTTTTGACAAAATGCCTAAATTGTGGTATGGAGATAGATTGTTGATAGGGGGCAATTCAAACCGAGGCAATCAATAATTAGGGGAGGGTTAGGGAATTTAACCGAAAATTGGGAAGATTCAGAAGAATTAGCCGAAGAACTGGATAATATCTTGGACGAGAGAACCTGATGGCTTATCTCTTTGATATCGATGCCATTTCAGAAAAATCAGCGATAAAAACCTTTTTTACCGATCTAGCCCGGCTCTAACGCCTGGGAAGGGAAAAATCCTCAATTGAACCGAAATTAGCTTAATCAAAAAATATGCTATAATCAGAATGTAAGCACAAGGGGCCGTAACGGTTTCGACAGGTTAGCGAAAGCTCCCCCGTGATACAGGTCGAGAGTGAGTCTCCTCTCGTAAATCAAAGGCTCAAACAAAAAGTAAATGCGAACAACATCGTTCCTTTCGCTCGTAAAGCCGCTCCTGTAGCTGCCTAATAGTCTCTAATCGACTCGAGCATTCATAGTTTGACTCCGTTAAGGACTATGGATAAACCCCCAACGGATGCCACGTTTAACTTTCTCTAGTTAGTTAACCGTCTAAGCTTTAACTAGAGCATCCCACTGTCCGGGATAAGTGACAGTCCCCGTTTCGAGGGTAATCGAGACTAAACCTGTGAATGAACGGACAGTCAATACCTAATTTGGACAGCAGTTCGACTCTGCTCGGCTCCATTGATTACTTGAATGAGAAACCTTCTCTCCCGCATGGACGGGGTACAAACACCGATTATTCCCGTGGTCGGTCAGTTAATTAAAGCGAACCCTGGCACTATTTCCCTAGGTCAAGGGGTTGTTTCCTATGATCCACCCCGGGAGGCGATCAAATCTCTATCTTTATTCTTAGCCAATCCCAAAAATCATCAATATCAATCTGTGGCGGGAATTCCCCCCTTATTAGCAGTAATTCGGCAAAAACTAGCCGAAGATAATCGGGTAGAAATCAGCGATAAACAGGCAATTTTTGTGACGGCAGGCAGTAATATGGCTTTTATGAATGCCATTTTAGCCATTACTTCTCCGGGGGATGAAATTATTCTCAACACTCCCTTTTATTTCAATCATGAAATGGCCATAAAAATGGCTAATTGTCAAGTGATTTTGGTCGCCACAGACAAAAATTATCAATTGCGTCCAGCCGCCATTGAAGAGGCAATCACGGAAAAAACTAAGGCAGTGGTGACGATTTCTCCTAATAATCCCACGGGAGTAGTTTATCCAGAAAATACCCTAAGAGAAGTCAATCGAATTTGTCAAAAAAAGGGCATCTATCACATTCACGATGAGGCTTACGAGTATTTTACCTATAACCATGCCCAGCACTTTTCCCCGGCGGCAATTGTTGGTAGTGAATCCTGGACTATTTCCCTGTTTAGTCTCTCAAAAGCCTACGGTTTTGCCAGTTGGCGCATTGGTTATATGGTAGTACCAGAAGATTTATCTGAGGCGATTAATAAGATTCAGGATACTATTTTAATCTGTCCGCCGGTGGTTTCGCAATACGCAGCCTTAGGGGCGTTGCAGGTGGGTAAAAGCTATCCTTTAGAACAGTTAAAAACCATCAGTCAAGTTAGAGAAATTTGCCTGAATGCTCTAGAATCAATCGGCGATATCTGTGATGTTGCCACTGCGGAAGGTGCTTTTTATTTCTTCCTGAAAATTCCCACAGACAAGAATGATTTTCAGTTAGTTAAAAGCTTAATTGAGCAGCATCGGGTGGCGGTGTTACCCGGTTCAACTTTTGGGATAACAGAAGGCTGTTATTTGCGTCTTGCCTACGGTGCTTTATCTCCAGAAACGGCTTTAGCGGCAGTAGAAAGATTGGTAAAGGGATTGCGTTATTTTAGTCAATAATTTTCAAGAATAAATACGGTCTGCTGAATAATGGTAAAACCCTTGGGACTTTCAAAAACCTTGCATTATCCTTCTTATAGTACATCGCTTGGTACAAAAAACAAGGGCAACAAAGCCTGAAACTCCTGACTCCTGACTCCTGACTCCTGACTCCTACCCCCACCGAAAAACTTTTTCAGCAGACCCTAAATACTGGCTTTCTTTCTTGGTTTTTACTTTACTACAACTGATGAAAAACCTTCTCTTGCCCATGGATGGGGTACAAACACCGATTATTGCCGTGGTAGGTCAATTAATTAAAGCGAACCCGGGTACTATTTCTCTAGGTCAAGGGGTTGTTTCCTCTGATCCACCCTGGGAGGTGATCGAGTATATTTCTTCAGACTAGGGGTTTGGCTGGCTGGTTTCCATAATCAGAATTGCTGACCTCTTGAGGGACAATTGACGGCAAAGCGTTTTTGCGCTAGACTATGGGACAGAAAATACTCTAACCTTATAATAAATGGGAACAGTCTATTTTTATGCGCCTGGCGAAATCAGACAAAAAAATATCAAGGAAGACCAAACTCTATGGACCGGCGATCATAGCAATTTTACAGCTTGGATAGCCCAAACCTACTTTCATCTCAGACAAGCCGGCTTTCCTTGTGAAATAGCCGAAGAAATCCCAGAGCAAGGAATTTTAATCGCTGACCGAGATACCCTAGATAATGACTATCCTTTCCTGGATAAGGTCATGTTAATTTGTGTCCAAAGCGACAAAGAATATCACCCTTCGGCTCACCTACACATTGTTTATAATCCGTCTAGTTGGGAGCAGGTTAAAGACTCTATTTGGAACCCCTATCTAATTAGTCATTGGCCAATGCCCGGGTTAATTCCCAGAGATAGGGAACGGAACACCCTAGTCGAGAATATTTCTTACATTGGCACCAGGGGTCAGTTAGCAACGGAATTAAGGTCGGAAGCATGGCCAGAGTCTTTGGCTACTCTCAATTGCCATTGGATGCCGATTTGGGATAAATTTCAATGGCACAACTATACTAATCTAGATGTGATTGTAGCCGCCCGTAGTTTTGATTCTCGAAATTATCCTAATAAAGGTTCTATTAAGCTAATTAATGCTTGGCACGCTGGTGTTCCTGCACTTTTGACTCCAGAGTTAGGCTTTTTAGCAGAAAGAAAGACAGAATTAGATTTTATTATTATTCACTCTCTAGAGGAGGCAATTGAAGCAGTTCGTCGTCTGAAAAGTTCTCCAGAACTTTATCAAAAAATGGTTGAAAACGGTTATAATAGGGCGAAAGAACACACAATTGAAACCACTTTAAATCAATGGATGTATTTTTTCAAAGATGTGGCTTTTCCAACCTACCAAAAATGGTCTGCTTTAAGTCAACTTGAAAAAAGATGGTTGTTCAGTCAGCGATATTTAGCTTTCAAATATGACAGACAGAAACAGAAAATAAACAACCTTGTCAAGTCAAAGGCATAATTCAATTCTCGAGCAATTATTTCTCCTTCGTGTAAAAAATAGTTTATCATGACCAACTCTCCAGAAATATCTCATAATTTAGACCCATATTTTCTGAATTCTCGCACTAGGTTTGACCTAATGGAGTTAATGCCATATACTCCCAAAAGTGTTCTTGAGGTGGGTTGTGGTATTGGTAAAACTGGCAAAGCTATTGTGGATAAATATGGCAGTAAGGTAATAGGAATTGATATTAGTGCTGACGCGATTGAAGTAGCAAAACGACAGGGTTGTTGGGAAAAATTAATTGTTTGTGATCTGGATCGAACTCCTATCCCGCCGGAAATCGAAAATTACCGTTTCGACTGCATAATGTATCCCGATGTCTTAGAACATTTGAAAAGTACTTGGAACATCATTAAAGCCCATCTTGATCTCCTAAATCCAAGTGGTGTGATGATTGCAAGCATCCCTAATATTAGACATATCTACGTTATGAAGGATCTCCTGTTTAAAGGTAATTGGACTTATAAAGAAATGGGTATTCTAGATAGAACCCATCTTCGATTTTTTACCAAAAAGACGATGATTAATCTTTTTGAACAAGCAAATTTAAAAGTGACCTGTATTAAACCTAGATCCTTTTCTGGTCCTTCGTTGCTTAAAAGTATAAATCGCTTAAATCATCATCTCTTAGAAGAATTTTTAACGGTTCAATATCTAATTTGTGCTTGCAGGAAATAAGTTCAAAAACATGAAAAACCTTGTGATTATTTCATTCTGGTGTGAGCGGAGTATTAAACCTTTGCTCCACTTACTTAAACAGCTTCAAGGTATTGAGTCGGGTTGTTTCTTCGATATCGTGGTCGTCTGTAATGCAAACAGTTCGGGTAATATACCTGATTTACCTCAATTAGATAGCCAAAAAGTCAAGTATTTAATGCGAGAAAATACAGGATTTAACATAGGTGCATGGGATTATGGTTGGCGACATTTGCCTCCTTATGACTATTATTTATTTCTTCAAGATGACTGTTTTATTGTCCGTCCGCTCTGGTTAAAAGCCTTTGTTGATCGATTCCGTCAATCTCCCCAAATAGGACTTCTAGGAGAAGGTTTAAACTGGGAATGTACTTGGGAAGAACTGGTGCGATCTAGTTATAATCAAATTAATCGGGATCATTTACTGAATGGTGAACCTGTTAAAAGAGTTGATTTTTACCGACATTTTTTAGAGGAACATAAAATTCCTGAACGGGAAACTGCCGAACACTTACAATCAATTATTCTCTTTACATCTCGCTCCATTTTAGAAAAAATAGATGGGTTTATACTTGGCAAAAACTATGGGGAAGCGATCGCATCTGAAATTGCCATTTCTAAAAAGGTTCAAGGGTTAGGCTACCAAATACAAACCGTAAACCCTGATAGCTGTTATCATTATATTGCCCATCCCCAATGGTTTAGACGAAAAAGAAGGCTCGATCGATGGCTCTATACAGTTCGATCGAAAATCATCCCCATTTATAGGCAAGCTACGGATAACTAGGTTATTCGTTGTTTTATGAGTGACAACGCATCTCGAATAATTGACTCTGACTATCGAGATAGTTCCACCCTGACTCTCCTGGGTATTGTGCTGAAAATATTCATTAGTGGGTCATTTGTTACAAAAACGGAAGTCAGATACCCTGTGGGACAAGCTTTTGAAGCAGACTTTATCTCCAGAAACGGCTTTAGCGGCAGTAGAAAGATTGGTAAAGGGATTGCGTTATTTTAGTCAATAATTTTCAAGAATAAATACTGGCTTTCTTTCTTGGTTTTTACTTTACTACAGCCTTTGGGCTATTCTTAGTTTAGCCGAACGAGAACGGGGATTTTTAGCTTGTTCTTCTCGGCTGGGGATAATCGGCTTTTTCGTGATAATTTTCAACGAATTATCTTCGCGAAAGCCATACTTGATCAGACGGTCTTCTAGACTATGAAAACTGATCATAGCGATAATTCCCCCGGATTTTAGCCAGTGGGGGGCTTGATTTAACAATTGTTGGAGAGAACCTAATTCTTGATTAACAGCGATGCGTAGGGATTGAAAAACCCGCGTTGCCGGATGAATACGTCCATAACGGTAACTAGCGGGGACAGAACTAGCGATGACAGCCGCTAATTCAGTAGTGGTAGTAAAAGGACGTTTTTGGACGATCGATCGAGCAATAGGACGAGATAAACGTTCTTCTCCGTATTGATAAAAAAGATCTGCTAATTCTTTTTCCTGCCAATGGTTAATAATATCAGCTGCCGTCAGGGATTGACAGCGATCCATCCGCATATCTAAGGCTGCCGTGTGGCGAAAACTAAAGCCGCGCTCGCTCTGATCGAATTGGGGAGAACTGACTCCTAAATCGGCGATAATGCCATCAAAACTGCTATTTTGTCCATTATAATCGGCGAAGTTGCCCCACCAGAGGGTTAAACGGCTATCTAGATAGGGGGCGAGACTAATTTTAGCGGCTTCTAGGGCGCTTTGATCGCGATCGATGGCGGTTACTGTCGTTTGGGGATGGGCTTCTAAAAGCAAGCGGCTGTGTCCACCACCGCCTAGGGTAAGATCGAGATAATGCCCCCCGGGTTGAATATTTAAGCCGGCGATTAATTCTTGACTCAAAACGGAAATATGGGGAAAATCTTGATTCATCTGCTGATAACTTCCTGAAAATGGCGATTTAACCTAAAAACAACTGATAGGCCCGGTTTTGACTTTCATCCCAATAGCGATAACCGAGAGTATCGAGAAAAGCTTGCCATTGATTCATTTCGTCGGGGGGGACTTGTATGCCGACGACGATGCGCCCGTAATCGGCTCCGTTATTGCGATAATGGAAAACGCTGATATTCCAGTGGGGACTCATGGAGGCGACAAATTTCATTAAAGCCCCCGGTCGTTCGGGAAACTCGAAGCGATAAAATAATTCATGATCGGCTAAATGCGATCGCCCTCCTACCATGTGGCGCAGATGCAATTTAGTCAATTCATCATCGCTGATATCGAGGGTTTTAAAGCCGCAAGCTTCAAAACTCTCAGCTAATTTCTTGGCATCGCTGCGATTTTCGATCTGGGCGCCGACAAAAATATGTGCTTCTTTTTCATCGGCAATGCGATAACTAAATTCGGTTAAATTGCGTTTGCCGACACATTCGCAAAAACGCCGTAAACTGCCGGGTTGTTCGGGAATAGTCACAGCATACAACGCCTCGCGCCGTTCCCCTAATTCTGCCCTTTCCGCCACAAACCGCAGACGATCAAAGTTCATATTCGCCCCACAAGCCACAGCAACGAGGGTTTTATCCTCAATTCCTTCTCTTTCTACATAAGCTTTCGCTCCTGCTACCGCTAACGCCCCCGCAGGTTCTAAAATCGAGCGTGTATCTTGAAAAACATCCTTAATCGCCGCACAGATATCATCCGTATCCACCAGGATAATCTCGTCCACATACTGCTGACAGAGACGAAAAGTCTCCTCTCCCACCTCGCGCACCGCCACCCCGTCGGCAAATAATCCCACTTGGGACAAACGCAGCCGATAACCGGCTTTTAGGGATTGATTCATCGCGTCTGAGTCCACAGGTTCCACCCCGATAATTTTAATTTCTGGGCGTAAACGCTTGACATAGGCTGCAATACCTGATATCAGCCCACCGCCACCAATAGCGACGAAAATCGCCTCGATCGGTTGCTGATATTGTCGTAAAATTTCCATACCGATCGTACCCTGGCCGGCGATTACCTCCGGATCATCGAAGGGATGGATAAAAGTTAAGCCTTTTTCCTGTTCTAACTGCCGCGCGTAGGTGTAGGCATCATCGTAGGTGTCACCGTGCAGGACGACAATCCCGCCCCGGGCTTTTACTGCGTCGATTTTGACTTGCGGAGTGGTGACAGGCATAACGATAATCGCTTGGGTTCCCAATTGCCGCGCCCCCAAAGCGACTCCCTGGGCATGATTTCCCGCCGAAGCAGCAATTACACCTTTTTGTAACAAATCCCTTGACAAATGCGCCATTTTGTTATATGCGCCGCGCAGTTTAAAAGAGAAAACCGACTGCATATCCTCGCGCTTGAGTAAAAGCTGATTGTGCAAGCGTTGGGAGAGATTGGGGGCAGGTTCCAAGGGGGTTTCTTGGGCGACATCGTAGACGCGTGCGGTGAGGATTTGAACCAGGTAATCGCAGTACATTATTCTTTTTTGGCGGTGAGGATTCGCGAGTCAGGTTAGGATCCAGAATAGATCATCGTCGGTCGGGTTAGCAATAAAGAGCTATCAGCTGTCAGCCGTCAGCTTTTTGCTCTGTGTTCCCTACTTCCCACTTCCCACTGATGTAACCTCTCAATAACTGCTGGAAGCTGTCGCGAACAAAAATCAAGGTCGTGTAGGGGTTGCTATGAGGGAGAAAATCTGGTTTAACACAGATAGGAGGATTGCCACAGAGAGCCAAAGGAAAATTGAGAAAGCCCTCCGCCAAGAAGTAGATAGCTGACAAAACCTCGTGAGGAGCCTGACTGAGCAACTCCAACAACAACAAGCCATCATTGACCAACTCTCTCAACACCAACTCAGAGAACAGAAAAAGCTCAAAGGCCGACCGAAGATAAGAGCCAGCCAACTCAACGAAAAAACCCCGGCGTTGCTTAATCAAGGTATGAATGCTAATTTTGCATATATAGCGGTTCTCGCATATGTGCGGCACACTTAAACCTTTGCTGATTAAGCTGCTCAGGATCGGCAATGTACCTCTTGTGAATCAGAAACGCTATATCAAAAAGTCAGTTTGAGCCTGAGTTTTAAAAAATGTAGATGCATTGACATCCTCACCGCCGTAAAACGGACGGTGATTCCAAAACCTCACGATTTAGGTTTCTGCTTCTTTCCCTTGCGGGGTTCCGCACCTGCCTTAACAGATTTACTCTGTTCTGGTCTTATGGTCGCTCTACAGACTGACACCGCAAGTCCT
>VYKV01000191.1_pt1 | contig 13725 bp, 10 predicted proteins | sample 5114461 | NCBI WGS metagenome assembly VYKV01 (sample SAMN12291816, study PRJNA351875) | freshwater metagenome | isolation source: freshwater lake | place: USA: Michigan, Gull Lake | collected 2011-07-05 | reverse complement strand
GTCATTGACCAGGGAATAAAGGGTTTGCCGTTTAATCCTGTAGTGCTTGACCCACTACGAATGACTAAGCTTTCAGACTTTTAAGTAAGTTTGAGTAAGTTTAGTTGAGCGGTAGTAAAAGATACAAATTACTCACCCTTCCAGACCAAAAATTATGACGAATACCAGTAACCCGCTGCTTGTCGGTCAAGGATTACCGGCTTTTGACCAAATCCAACCCGGCCTGATTGTCCCTGGGATGACGCAACTTTTGCAGGAACTGGCCAGAGAATTAACCGATCTAGAAGCGCAGATTATCCCCACCTGGGAAAAATTAGTCGAACCCCTCACCCGGATCGAAGAACGTTTAAGCTGGAGTTGGGGGGTTATCGGTCATCTGATGGGGGTAAAAAATAGCCCAGAATTGCGTCAAGCTTACGAAACCGTACAACCGCAGGTAGTCGAGTTTATTAGCCGTTTAAGCCAAAGTAAACCCATTTATGAGGCATTTTTGTCCCTGCGTCAAGGGGAAAGCTGGGGGCAATTAGACGAGGCACAACAGCGCATTGTCGAAGCTTCCCTGCGGGATGCCCAATTAGCCGGGGTGGGATTAGCAGGAGAGAAAAAAGACAGATTTAACGCGATTCAACTGGAATTAGCGGAAATCACCACGAAATTTTCTAATAACCTCCTCGATGCCACCAAAGCTTTTAAACTGAAACTAACAACCCCAGAAGATATCGCCGGTTTACCCCCTAGTCTCCTTAGTTTAGCGGCCCAAACCGCCCGCGCCCAAGGGGAAACTAACGCCAGCAACGAAACTGGCCCCTGGGTGATTAGCCTCGATTTTCCCAGTTATTTCCCCTTTATGAAGTACAGCGATAATCGGGAATTGCGAGAAAAACTCTATAAAGCCTACGTTAGTCGGGCTGATCTGGGAGAATTGGATAATAATCCCTTAATCGATCGCATTTTGCAACTTCGTCAGGAACAGGCTCATCTTCTAGGTTATAGTACCTACGCCGAGGTCAGTCTTGCCCGGAAAATGGCCAATTCTGTGGATGAAATCGAGAAATTGCTTGACAATTTGCGCCAAGTAAGCTATGAAGCGGCAAAAGAGGATTTAGAGGCCTTAAAAACTTTTGCGGAAACCGACGATCTCAAGCATTGGGATATAGCCTATTGGTCAGAAAAACAGCGTCAGGCCAAGTTTAACTTTAGTGCCGAGGAATTACGCCCCTATTTCCCCCTACCACGGGTTTTAGAAGGCATATTTAGCCTCGCTAAACGGATTTTTGGGGTAGAAATTATCGCCGCTGACGGTAAAGCACCTATCTGGCATCCCGATGTGCGTTATTTCCAGATTAACGACGAAAAGGGCGAAAAAATCGCCTATTTCTACCTCGATGCCTACAGTCGTCCCGCCGAAAAACGCGGCGGCGCTTGGATGGATGTCTGTATCGGTCGCGCCAAAACCAGTGCCGAGGTGCGTTTACCTGTGGCTTATTTAATCTGCAATCAAACGCCTCCAGTAGATGGAAAACCCAGTTTAATGACCTTTGAGGAGGTAACTACCCTCTTTCACGAATTTGGCCATGGTTTACAGCATATGTTAACCACTGTGGATTATTCCGGCGCGGCGGGTATTAATAACGTTGAGTGGGACGCAGTGGAATTGCCCAGTCAATTTATGGAAAATTGGTGTTATGATCGCCCTACTTTAATGAGTATGGCCAAACACTACGAAACTGGCGAAACTCTCCCCGAACATTACTACCAAAAACTGCTCCTAACTAAGAATTATATGAGTGGTTCGGCCATGTTGCGTCAGTTACATTTGTCTTTAGTAGATTTGGAATTACACCATCGTTATCAACCGAATGGCAGCGAAACTCCTAAACAAGTCAGACAGCGTTTAGCAGCGACGACGACGATAATTCCTCCTCTACCGGAAGATGCTTTCTTATGTTCTTTTGGACATATTTTCGCCGGCGGTTATGCGGCGGGTTACTATAGTTATAAATGGGCAGAAGTCCTCAGCGCCGATGCTTTTGCCGCTTTCGAGGAAGTGGGATTAGATAACGAAGAAGCAGTGAAAGCGATCGGTCGTCGTTTTCGCGATACTGTCTTAGCTATGGGGGGAAGTTCCCATCCCATGAATGTTTTTAAAGCTTTCCGCGGTCGCGAACCCAGTACCGAGCCTCTCCTCCGTCATAGCGGATTATAAAAGTAGGGTGTGTTAGCGTAGCGTAACACACCAAAAACTTTTCTTTGTGGTGCGTTACGGCGATATTTAGCTCTTGATTTTTTCCCTGAAAACAAGGGATTGCCTAACGCACTCTACTTGACTATATTGTGATAACATATCGGAAAAAAAAAGTTAACTAACAGGAGTAAACTTTAATGAGTATCGCATTTTTTCAAGATCTGATCGAATCGGTAGAGAGTCTATCCATTGAAGACCAAGATTATTTGTTTGAGCTAATTCGTAAAAGACGCATTGAGAAACGCCGTGAGGAGATGGCTAAAAATGGCGAAGAAACCTTAAAATCTTTAGCAATGGGAACAGCAAAAAAAGGCAGTGCTGAAGAGATAATGGCTTATTTGTTAAAGGATGAAGAAGAATGAAATTAGTTGCTGACAAAAGCTTTAAAAGAGCTTTTCAACGCTTAATCAGCAAAAATCCTCAACTACAAAGCAAGGTATCAGAGGTTCTATATTTGTTAGAAGATAATCCCTTCACCCCCTCTTTAAAATCCCATAAGCTTACAGGTAGATTAGAAGGTTATTGGTCATGTTCTGTTAGTTACGATTGCCGTATTATTTTTACTTTTCGTCAAGATACTGATTCAGGAGAAACTTTAATTGTTATAGTTGATATTGGAAAACACGATCAAGTTTACTGATTTATCTCTTTAATTTGTTCTTGCTTATCAATTGTACAACCACAGTGGGATGCCGAAGGCACTGCGTAGCAGATCGCCTACTTTTCTAGCGTGCGTTCCTTGAAATTTTTGGGTCTGAAACCCCTTAACTACCATATATTTTTATTAAGAATTATCTGTACCTTGTAACATTAACTCTTAATTCTTAACAAATTACCATAGATTCTCAACAGAAAAACTGATTATAATCAAGGAAAATGAACAGAACTGCTCGATCGATAGATAACTGATTAATTAAAGTTTTATTACTTTTGATGTCCAGGGATTAAGAGAAGTAAATTTATTCTCGATCGCTCCCTGAAAGTGAGAAGAAATAGTTTTAATAAACAAAGAGTTTTCAACTTGGCAAAAATCCTCTGGGGGCAATACACATGGAAGTTCTAACCGAGACAATTAACCCAACTTCGATCGAACGGGAACCGATCCATCTCTATAACCGAATTCAACCGCACGGAGTGCTTTTAGTTCTCAGCGAACCGGAGCTAAAAGTCAGCCAAACTAGCAGTAATAGCCGCAGTTTATTGGGCATTTCTCCGGGGGAAATTATCGGTAAAACCCTAGAGGAAATCTTCGATCCCTTTCAGATCGATCCTCTAAAATCAGCCATAGAAAATAACGATTTTGATGCTATCAATCCCTCCAAAATTTGGGCGCGGGTTAAAGGGGATGATTTTGCCGTCTTTGATGCTATTTTCCACCGCAACGCCGAACAAATGCTGATTTTAGAGTTAGAACCAGCTATTTCCTATGAAAACATTCCTTTCCTGAGATTCTATCACCTAGCCAAAACTTCGATCGATAAACTTGAAGCCACCCGTAGCCTGAAAGATTTCTGTAATATCATCGTTAAAGAAGTGCGAAAAATGACAGGATTCGATCGAGTTATGTTATACAAATTCGACGAAGAAGATAACGGTGATGTGATAGCAGAAGACAAAATAGAGCAACTAGAACCCTATCTCGGTTTACGTTATCCCGCTTCCGATATCCCTCTCCCGGCACGAAATTTATTAACTGCTAATTGGATTCGACAGATTCCCGATGCCACCTCTGAACCCGTCGATCTAGTGCCTATTCTTCATCCCGAAACCCAACAACCCTTAAATTTAACCCTGTCCAGTCTTAGAAGTGCTTCTCCCTGTCATTTAGAATACCTGCATAACATGGGAGTGGGAGCATCTCTAACCATTTCTCTGATTGAAAATAAACGTCTCTGGGGTATTATTGCCTGTCATCACCGCACCCCCAAATATGTACCCTACGAACTCCGTAAAGCTTGTGAATTTTTGGGACGAGTAATCTTTTCGGAAATATCGGCACGGGAAGAAACCGAGGATTATGACTATCGAGTAAAATTAAACTTTGTGCAGTCGCAATTAATCGATTATATGGCTAAAGCTAATAACTTTATTGATGGATTAATTGCCCATAAACCTAATCTACTCGATCTAACTAAAGCTACAGGAGCCGCTATTTGTTTAGGCGGCAATTATACCTTAATTGGAGTAACACCGAGCGAAGAAGAACTAAATTATCTGATTACTTGGCTAGAAAAAAACGTCCTTGAAGATGTTTACTATACCAATTCCTTACCGCGAATTTATGCCGATGCGGGTAAGTTTAAAGACATTGCCAGTGGTTTACTAGCAATTCCCATTTCTAAACGTAATTATCTCCTCTGGTTTCGTCCGGAAGTAATTCAAACCGTGAACTGGGGTGGTGATCCGGGTAAAGCGATCGAAACGACTGCCATAGATGGTGATATTCGTCTCTGTCCGCGTAAATCTTTCTCCCTCTGGAAAGAAACCGTTCGCCTCAAATCTTTACCCTGGAAAGCAGTAGAAATTAACGCGGCACTAGAATTACGAAAAGCGATCGTCAATATCATCTTAAAACAAGCCGATGAATTGGCCCGTTTAGCGCGGGATTTGGAACTATCAAACGCCGAATTAAAAAAATTCGCCTACGTCGCTTCCCACGATTTACAGGAACCCCTCAATCAAGTCGCCAACTATGTGCAGTTGCTAGAAATGCGCTACACCGAAGAACTGGACGAAGATGCTAAAGAATTTATTACTTTTGCCGTCGAAGGTGTCAGTTTGATGCAAACATTAATAGATGATGTGCTGGCTTACTCGAAAGTGGATATGCAGGCGGCAGAGTTTAATACCATCGATGCTAATCTGGCACTGGAAAAAGCTCTCGCTAACCTGAAAGGGAGAATTCAAGAAAGTCAAGCTATGATCACCGTTGATCCTTTGCCAATTGTCATGGCAGATAAAACCCAGTTAATGCAATTGTTCCAAAATCTCATCGGTAATGCCATTAAATTCCGGGGAAAAGCAACTCCCACTATTCATATTGCTGCCCAACGTCAAGAAGAGGAATGGCTGTTCTCTGTCACCGATAATGGAATTGGTATCGATCCCCGATTTTCCGAACGCATTTTCGTGATTTTCCAACGACTGCACACCCGCGACGAGTACCCCGGCACAGGTATGGGTTTAGCGATTTGTAAGAAAATTATCGAGTGTCATCGCGGACGAATTTGGGTAGAATCCCAATTAGGCAAAGGAGCGGTTTTCTGTTTTACAATTCCCCTAGGAGGTGACGAGCGTGAGCGCTGGCGAGGACGTGCCACACAAAATTATCTTATTAGTGGAGGACAGCAAAGCTGATATTCGCCTCATTCAAGAGGCATTAAAAACTAGCACCGTCCCGCACGAATTAGTTATCGTTAGGGATGGTGTCAGCGCTATGGATTATCTGCGTCGAGAAGGGGAGTATCTCGATTCTCCCCGTCCTAATCTGATTCTTCTCGATCTGAATTTACCAAGAAAAGACGGACGGGAGGTATTAGCGGAAATAAAAAACGATCCCAGTTTAAAAAGAATTCCTGTGGTGGTTTTAACCACTTCTCGCAACGAGGAGGATATTTTTTATAGCTATGAACTGCACGTTAATTGTTATATAACCAAGTCACGCAATCTCAAAGATTTGTTCAAAATTGTCAAAAATATCGAGGCTTTTTGGTTAGAAACCGCTACTTTACCCGGGGAGTGAATCATTATCAGTTATCAGTTATCAGTTATCAGTGATCAGTTATCAGTTATCAGTTATCAGTTATCAGGTTTGAGTTATCAGTTATCAGTTATCAGTTATCAGTTATCAGTTATCAGGTTTGAGTTTTCAGTTAGTAGTATCAAGTGGCAAGTTCGGAGCTTTCTTTTCACTGTTTACTGTTTACTGTTTACTGTTTACTGATTACTGTTTACTGATTACTGATTACTGATTACTGATTACTGATTACTGGTTACTGATTACTGTTTACTGATCACTGAAAAATCTTCCCACTCCCTAACTTCCCAAATCTCTTTAACTCTTGATTAAAAAATGGGACTCTCGCAGGATATAAAAGTTCTTTTAATCGAGGATAATTTAGCCGAAGCTCGATTATTAAAGGAAATTCTTAAGGGTAATGAAAAAAAAGAATTTCATCTGGTTAATGTCTCAAGATTATCCGAGGCGATTTCTCTGTTACAACAAACAAATTTTGATGTAATTTTATTAGATTTAACTTTACCAGATAGTCAGGGTTTGGAATCCTTAGCTCCCCTTTTAATTACGGCTCCGAAATTGCCGATCGTGGTTTTAACTAATACTAATGATGATAATTTAGCTTTGGCAGCACTGCGTCAGGGAGCGCAGGATTATTTAATTAAAAGAGAAGTAAGTTTAGAAATTTTAACTCGATCGCTATGTTATGCGATCGAGCGAAAACAGATGGAGGAAGCTTTACGAGAATCGAACGAAGCTTTAAAAATGAGCGTGATTGAACGTACTAATCAACTGGAAAAAGCTCAGGAATTAAATCAGTTAAGAACCGAATTTGTTTCCATGTTATCCCACGATTTTCGCAATCCTTTAAATAAAATTTTACTCTCGGCTGGATTATTAGAAGAAAGTCGCGATCGGTTGACAAAAGATCAGCAAGTTAGCTATTTTCGCATGATTCGATCGGCCATTAAAGACATGGATCAATTGCTCACAGAAGTGTTATTAATTGGCCGGGCCGATTCCGGGAGATTATACTGTCAATTTGATCTGGTGGATTTACTGGATTATTGTCAGAAATTAGTAGAATCTTTTACTGTTAAGCCGGAGCCGCAATTAGCAATTATTTTCCAAGTTGAAGGCAGCTTAGAAAGAGGACTTTGGGATATAAATTTAATTAAACATATCTTGACAAATTTACTGGGAAATGCTCTCAAATATTCACCCCAAGGCAACCCCGTAGAATTTAAGATTATTGTTGAATCCGAGCAGGTAGTCTTTAAAATTGTCGATCGAGGGATTGGTATTCCCAGCAAAGATAAAGAAAATTTATTTAAACCTTTTTATCGCGGTAGCAATGTCGATAATATTCAAGGAACGGGATTAGGATTAGCCATTGTCGGACGCTGTGTGGAAGCGCACAAAGGACAAATTTACCTGGAAAGTGAGGAAGGAAAAGGCACAAAGATCACGGTGATTTTACCGATTATTACCGACATTGAACACCTAAATTGAGATGAACAATAGGGTGGGACCACAATTTTTTTTCTGCTGCCCTCGCTGCCTATCTACCTATTTCTTGGATCAAGGGAACGAACGACAAAAATACCGATGGCTTTGTCCACTTTAGTGATATATTTTTCTAGGTCTTTAGCAATGGTAACTTGACCGGCAGGAGAGGCATGAATTAAGCCAATTTTGCCGTCAGGAAAGCGATAAACTAGACCGGTATGGGTGGTATCTAAACCAGCGATATTAGTCACGACACCGATAATATCGCCAGCTTGCAGTTGTGGATAAATATCTTTAATCTTAGCGGTGGGAATATAGGTTAAGGATAAGCTTTCTAATTGCTTTTCTACCTGTTGAATACAATCGTAATTACTTTGAGTTTTTAACTGGGGATATAGAGGGCGATTTTTGCTGATAAAGTTGAGCTTTTTGTCAAGAGTAATTCCAACTAATTTTTGAGTAATATTTTCTAGATTACCTCGTTTTTGGTTGTCATTAATCCAATCGGAAAAGTAATGCAGACGACTACAATAACCGTCGAGAATACCGTGGCGATAACGTTGATTTAAGACCAAAGCGAGAACTGTTTCCACAAAGAGGACACAATCAAACTCTTTTAAAGAGATAAATAATTTTTCTGTTGCCGAGCGATCGAGTAATCCTGCTTGATATTTTGCTCCTAAAAATTGAGTGGCGATATTCTGGATTATATCAGCCATGGCTAGGCGATCGAGTTGTTGATTTTGAGCGTACTGTACCAGTTTTTGATAATTAGGATCGCTTACTTCTTGAGCAAGAATAGTTTCCGATCGAGCTATACTCAAGGGAATTAACACAGGATTAATGAATAAATAAGGTAAAGTTATCCAATTAAAAAACATTATGTCAATGTAGAGAGGAGAAAGACTTGTCAGTTATTAGTGAATAATGGAGTCAGACCAGAAATCAAACCTGCTAATCTTTAATTTCACAGATGTGTGACTTGATTTTCTAAAATAGCAATGCTATCTTAGCATTAAATATAGCCTAGTTAAATACAATGCTAAATCGTGCCAGTTCTATATTTTGGCTCTGTGGAGCAGATAGTACAAGTGTTTGTAAGTTAAAAAATATAAAATTCTCCGTAAACATGAGGCTATCAGCAAAAATCTTGCTTATTAGCGGCTTTTTCCTGTGCAGAATTGAGTTTATAGGATAATTTGCCCTAAAAATAGCTTATTTTCCCCTAAAAAGTCATTTTTTATCTTTTTAGCCATTAATTTCCAGCTAAAAATCAACCTCTAAATTGGGTTCTCAATTCGGTTCTCGATCGGGTTCATTTAGTTGAATAAAAAAGTGATCGCTTGTCCCGTTTAAGGAGGGAGATCACCTGTTAAAATCGAAATGCGTAAAGCATCGGGCAAAAAAACAACGATGAATATTCAATTAATCGAATTCCTAGCGAACGCAATTAAAGCGTTATCTCCTCAAGAGCGAGAATTTTTTGAGCGAAAGCTGAATCAAAAAGCTGACTGGCCAAGCTTGCGAACAAAAATTTTAAAAGATGCTACAGCTATTAGCAAACGACGAGAAGAACAGTCCTTTCAACCAGATATTACTGGTATTATTTATCAAATGCGCGAGGAAAGAGATCGAGAATTGCTGAATGGATTAGAGCCAAATGAGGTCAATTCGTGAGTGAAAAATATATTTGTGTTGATTCTAATTTTGTGGTTAGATTAGTTAGTAATTCTTCAGAAACATCTATCTATCTTCGCTTGTGGGATGAGTGGGAAGAACAAAAATACACTATAGTTGCTCCTACTTTACTATGCTACGAAATAACGAATGTTTTTCATCGAATGACCATTGCCGGTCAAATTTTAGAGGCAGAAGCCAAAACTTTGTTAGGCAACGCGCTAGAATTATCGATTCGTTATTATGCCGATCACTATCTTCATCATCAAGCGATCGAGATAGCGCGTCAATTCAATTTATCGGCAACTTATGACGCTCATTATTTGGCTTTAGCTCAACGATTTAACGCTGATTTCTATACGGGAGATAAACGGTTATTTAATACTATCAAATCGGTTATCGACTGGGTTTATTTAGTTGAATAAAAAAGCGATCGCTTTTCCAGTTTAAGGAGGGGGCGATCGTTTTTACCAAGATGTAGCCGCTTATGGTCATTTTGGTCGCAATGATCTCGATTTACCCTGGGAACAAACCGATAAAGCCGCTATCCTCAAAGAAGCCCCAATTTCTGCGGTGGTACAGTCGGCCGAATTAACTGAAAATTTTGATTGAGGAATAGAGTTTGAGGCTCTATTCCTTTTTTAAATCAATTACACTAACACCAGATCGCGGTTGACATTGAATCCTGTAAGGGTTATGAAGTTCTCTAGGATAGCGAATTGCTGATTATTAAACGATAACGCTCCATTCGTACTGTTGTAAGAGAACTGACTGGTGGAAGTTGCTCCGAATCCTGCTTTATCAACACGAATTTGATCGGACAAGCTAGGCGATGCCAGCTGGACAGTGAAATCCGTAATTCGATCCACACCTTCACCTAGTTTGTAAAAAGTAAAGATATCTTTACCTGCGCCGCCCGTAAGAATATCATTGCTAGTATCAACCGTTCCATCTCCTTGAGCGGTGCCACCGGTAAGAACATCATCGCCAGAGCCTCCTATGAGGGTATCAGTACCAGAACCGCCTGTGAGAACATCATTAAATTGACTACCTGTAAGACTATCATTACCTTCGCCACCTCGTATAGATATGGGTCGTCCGTCAACGGGTGCAGTGGGTAAGTTAGTGAAATTGATCACATCGTTGTATTTACTGCCGATGACCGATTCAATGTTTAGGCGATTAGAACTAGCACCAGTAATAGAAATTCCAGAGCTTGCGAGAGAATAACTTACTTGGTCGTATCCTTCTCCTCCATCGATAGTATCATTTACTCCACCGGCGACAATGAAATCATCTCCCGCACCACCATAAATTGCATTAGCTCCCGTTGTGCGACCCTTAAGAATATCATCGCCATCTTGCCCATAGATACTGACAACGCCTGTAGTGCGATTACTATCAGGAACATAGATATGTTCTCCTGCTATTGTTCCGTTATAAGTTAAACCAGTGACTGCTGTGCCATTTTTAACGGTTGTGCCAATCACAGAATAGGTTGGATACACCTTGAGTAAACTTTCCATGAACTGTGTTATGCCCATGTTTTGCCCATTCATTGTGGATAAAGTATCTGGGCTGAATCCCAATCGCAAGAAAGTTGAAGCTTGATTGGTTTGATTGTTGTAGGCAACTTCTACGGTTGTTTGTCCGCCACTATTGGTGGCGATATTAAACTTATAGCTTTCATTGGTTGCCAATTTAGGTAGGGTTATGGTGTCTATCCCGGGTTGAAAATCTAGAATTTCTACCAGGGAGCGACTTTGAGTGACATTAACTGTTCCCCAGCCGCTACTTCCTTGGCCGGCAAAGAAATCACCAATTCCTCTTAAGCTATTCTGATATTCTTCAATATCTAAGGCATAGTTAACTTCGATATTGGCAATATCATTGGCTAAGTGAAGTGTTGTAGCCGCTACATTAATAACGGCTTCGACAACATTAGAACCATAAGGTAAAGCACCGGATAAAGCAGTGGCAGCGGCGGCGGCATAATCAATTCCTGCCCCCGTTACAGCAGCAGCAATATCTGCGGTATGGCGTTTTTCTCTTACATCCCAATCGGGTTCGACAAGCAATTCGGCAAGTTGTTTGAGTTTGCCTGCATTGAAATCAAGTCCGACAATCCCCGAAGCAGGTTGTATGGCAACATTGAAGATATCGGCTCCCCCACCACCGTAAACCTTTTGTGAGGTGGTTAAACCATCATAGGATTGGAGTTGGAAAATATCGTAGGAATTACCCCCAGAAACCGTAATATTGACGTTATTTGGTTTGTCAAGGGTAAAAAACTGAGAGCCGTTATTGCCGATGGGTTTAAACTGATTAATTTCAACAATTCCCCTTAAAGAAGTAGTATTGTTATAATCATTCCATTTGCCCGCAGCACCGAAATTCATCCCCACATAATCTTCATTTCCCGCATTATCAGGTTGTCCTGTATTCCAGTTGGTATAAGTGGAAGTTTCCCCATTGATCCACTTAAATTGTCCTTCTGTCACCTTATCGGTTAACCCAGTCCAAAATTGCTCAGAACCGCCAAACTTAGAGACTAAAAAGTCTTGTTCTGCCTGGGAGTTGATGGTAACTAGATTTCCCCCTAAACTGAAGGCTTGAGCTTGAGCCTGTTCCCAAGTTCCCGCACCTGTCACCAGATATTTGCTACCATTCCACTCAAAAAACTTGTTTTCAACAATTCCCCTTAAAGAAGTGGTACTGTTAGAATCGTTCCATTTGCCCGCAGCACCGAAATTCATCGCCACATAATCTTCATTTCCCGCATTATCAGGTTGTCCTGTATTCCAGTTGGTATAAGTGGAAGTTTCACCATTGATCCACTTAAATTGTCCTTCGGTTACTTTATCGGTTAACCCGATCCAAAATTGCTCAGAACCACCAAATTCCCCAGTTAAGAAATCTTGTTCAGATTGTGAGTTAATCGTCACCAGATTACCGCCTAAACTCTGGGCTTGAGTTTGAGCTTGTTCCCATCTCCCAGCCGTAATAAGGCGATAAATTGAACCGTCATACTGTTTGTAACCTTGAGGTAATGGAAGGGTATTGACTATGCCGAATTTATCCAGATTCTCAACATCAAAGCCTTGAGCCGTCACACCATCCCGAACAAAAATATCCTTCGCTAATCCTTGACCATTATTTGCCCCCGTACCCCCCTGAACAGAGTTATTCACAAAAACACTATTGAAAGAGGTTAAACCAGCACCAGTGTTAACAAAAACTGCACCGCCTAAACCGGCTCCGCCGCCACCTCGACCCCCAATACCGCCATTACCTGGATTATTGCCACTAACGCTATTACCCCCATTGCCCCCATTGCTTCCATTACCCCCATTTCCGGCAAACTGGCCCCCTGCGCCTCCTGCGCCTCCTGCGCCTCCTGCGCCTGTACGTCCCCCCAGAAGATTTGAGCCGCCGCCGCCGCCGCCGCCGCCGCCGCCGCCGCCGCTACCGAATCCTCCATTGAAGCCGTTTAGACCATTCCCGCCATTACCGACAGTCCAGGCGTATGAACCGCCTTGACCGCCTTGACCACCTAGACCATTAGCACCCGCCACACTGCCTAGAAAACCGGGTAGACTGGGGAACCACAACAGTCCACCAATAGCACCATTGTGGCCATTAGCGAATCGATAATTACCACCCCGGCCGCCATTTCCTGCTGTGCCATTAGCATTCCCGCCAAAGGCTCGGTTATTGGTAAAAGTCACATTATTAAGGGTGACATTCCCTGAGTTAATTAGCAGTGCGCCTCCTGCACCTAGGCCGCCGCCACCACCGTTTTGGCCATCGCCTCCCTTGGCGTAACCATTAGCAAGCGTCAGTCTTGATAAGCTGACATTTGCTCCACTGATAGAAAAAATCTGCCGTGCGTTTTGACCGCTAATGATGGTGTTACCATCATCAACAAAGTTAATGTCATTACCAGCACCGATATTCAGGGTACTGTTGAGGTTAATTGTGCCACTAATGCCGGTTAAATCAATCGTGTCTATGCCAGGATTACTATTAGCGTAATCAATGGCATAACGCAGAGACCCAATACCACCATCATTATTGTTAGTGACTTTGATTGGATTATTATTGTTCATGGTCGTTTTCTTAGTAAGAGTTTGATAGTGGGACTTAGGCGTTTTCGGTCAGCAAAAAAGGCTCAAACCATTACGGGACAAAGCGTTAACCTCGATTTATGATTTTCCTTGATATATCTGGGTTTCAGCGATTTTGGGCTTCTCGAAGTAAATCCTAAGCGGGGATTGGAGTTGAGGCTTTTCTCGATTTGTTTTTTGTCTAAGTCCCAATAGTGATTGGTGTTCTTGACCTAAGTACAGGACAAAAAGCTTGAAAAGTAGGCGGGAGTAGGGTTTTATGAGAAATAGAACCAATCTCCAAAACCCTATGAGCCAGTATAGTGCCTTAAAGCAATCCCTTCAACCCCATCTCGGATGGCATGGTGCTTTGAATTTCGTTTCTGGCACTATTCCTACTAGCCTTAATCAAAGTCAAAACCGTCAATCTGAGCGAGTTAGCAGTTGGATTT
>VYKV01000049.1_pt1 | contig 13840 bp, 9 predicted proteins | sample 5114461 | NCBI WGS metagenome assembly VYKV01 (sample SAMN12291816, study PRJNA351875) | freshwater metagenome | isolation source: freshwater lake | place: USA: Michigan, Gull Lake | collected 2011-07-05 | reverse complement strand
GATGTGGGCGGCTCATTTTTGGGTCTGATTTGTTGTTGTTAATGATCAGACAGTACCTGATGAGCCTTTTTCTGTCAACTCTTGAGGTTGATGCGTTTCATTTTTGAATTGGCGCATGATACACCGCTTTTTCTGGAAAAGTTCTTTTAATAGTAAGATAAAGATTAGCAGAACCAACTTTACCCATTTGATCAACTAGGATCACCGAAGGTTGTTGAAGCTCCTGTTTAAATTTGCGTTGCAGCCTCCAAATATTAAAATTATTAATAATATCGGAAAAAATGGGAAAGTTACGAGTATCTTTAGTCGGATAATAGGGAACAAATTTGTCTAACATTTGAGATTTAGATTGGCTATTCATGATACTTGTGGTTGTTGATTTTTACTTGATGGATAAATTTAAAATGCTGACGAGGATAAACCCCCATCGAGGGGAATAGTAATTCCCGTGATATAACTCGCGCATTCTGAAGCTAAAAATACAACGAGATTAGCAAATTCTTCAGTCGTACCAATCCGATTCATGGGAATTGTTTTTAGAATTCCTTCTCGAATTAACTCTGGGGTTGTTCCTTCTTTGGCGGACTATTAATTAAAACATTATAGGGGGCGGTTTGTCTAGCTACTGATTTGGTAAAATTCATTAAAGCTGCATTGACAACACCCGATTTAACTAAACGAGGAGATGGCTCTTTCCCCGATGTCCCAATGATATTAACGATTCTTCCCCAATGTTGTTTTTTCATAATCGGTAACACTAAATTGGTTAAGCGAATATAACCCATTAATTTTCCCTGAAAAACGTTTAACCAATCGTCATCGGAAAGGTTTTCAATTAAATTGTCAGCAAAGTTAGCTCCTTCAGAATTATTAACTAAAATGTCAATTTTGCCATATTGATTTAAAGAGTCCTGTATTAATTGTTCAGAATCTTGAGCTTGATGAACATCCGCCACTAAACGCAGAATTTCTTGGGCAGGATAAGCTTGAGCCAGAGATTGATAAGCTTGTTCTAAGCGTTGGGAATTGCGACCGCAAATAATTAAGTGACAGCCTTCTTCTGCTAATTTTTCAGCAATGGTAAACCCAATTCCCGCACTACTTCCCGCTAATCAAAGCCACTTTATCTTTTAATCCTAAATCCATAAACTTTGCCCTAGCATTTTGAGGTTAAACTTAAAATTTTAAAACGAACTAAATTAAAATTTTAATCAAATTAATATCTTGATTCGATGAATTATATCCCTTTTTCAAAACCCTTGAAGTAGTATAATAAATTTGACCATATTCTAAACACTGTTCTTCATTTTCTATGGAGATTTCTAATTTTCCATTCAAAATAAATCCGATTTCTTCTTGCTCACCTTGATGTGGGGGAATGGAGTAAACGGAAGGAATTGTCGTCATGACAATTTCAAACCAAGAACCCTTAACCGATTGACAAGGTAAATGAGTGATTTGATCTTGGTTGTTTGATAGGGTTAATACAACGTCTTGGGAAGGTAAAGAAGAGGTAATCCGTTTAAGATCAAATCCAATCATCGGTTCTGATAAAGGATTAAAAGCACCATGAGGAATATTGCCATCAGCTAGATAAACATCTTGCAAAGGTCTTAAGGGTTTAATCACATCTTTAATATACAGTTCCAGTTTTCCTGAGAATACCATGCCAATTTGACTTTCAGGATGGTGGTGGGATTCAAGTTTAGCATTGGGAGCTATAACGTATAACTGAAAAATGGTATCTTGGCATTGAAAAACCTCTAATTCTACATGAGGATTGAGTTTAATATACTTTGGAATTGGGAAAAATTCAGACATGATTTTAGGGTACAGGTTCAAAATGAAATTGAGAGGTTAAATCTCAATTATTTTTATGTGATGAAGGCAACTATTCTGAGCGGATAGGTAGCTTTTTTAGGTATGCACAGGTAAATAAATACCTTGAATCATGGTGTTTTCCTTTTTGTAGAATAAAGACCAACTCATCTCAATTTTACCATATTGTGAAACAAATTCTAAATCATGTTCTCGGAGGGCATTTTCATTGGTAATCGCTAAATCTGCCAACCCCTGTTTAACGTGAATAGCGGCAACACTGGTAGAATTCACCAATGTGATTTTAATCTTGTTTTGATTTAGGTCACACGGTAATAAATAAGGAAGTAAAGGAAGAGGAGCGGGATGAGTGACCAGGGTGCAATTTTCTAAAGTTATTTCTTCATTTTTTCGCTTGGCTAATCCGTAAACGGGTGTGGGATAGGTGAAGATAAAACCTAGTTTAAAACTCGGTTCCATATAGAAATCATTAATTCTTTCATAGGCAGGGGGGACTAACGCCAAATCTATCTGATCTTGGAGTAAAGATTCCTTTAACTCTGTAAAGCTATCAAATAAATGACTATTCACCGAAATCTGTTGTAATTTCCATTGAGAAATTAGATAATTTAAGGTTTGTTCACTACTGGTTTCTTTTGGACCCAAAGTGCCAACGCTTAAAGTTTTGACATCAGGCTGGGGATAACACAATTCCATTGAAAACTTTAACATGGTTTTAAGGCTCCTGAATTTTTAAGGGCGGATAAATTAGGATTTCCGGTGCAAAACAAAACAATTTCAATTTCAGCAATTAAAAATTTCACCAACTCATCAACGGCGGCTTCTGATTCAATCGCTGCTACGAGAAACGGTCGAGCCAACCCTGCTAAATCTGCTCCTAAAGCCATGGCTTTGGCAATATCTAAGCCATTTTTTAAGCCTCCAGAAGCAATTAAAGGAATGGTTGAATTCACGGACCGAATGGCGGTAATACATTCAGCCGTGGGTAAACCCCAATCGGCAAAAACTTGTCCGAGGTGCCTTTGTCTGTTGTCTTTGGCTCTTTGACTTTCGACTTTGGCCCAGGACGTGCCTCCGGCTCCCGCCACATCAATCGCGGCAACTCCGGCTTCAATTAATTTTTTGGCCATCGGCGCAGAGATGCCATTTCCGACTTCCTTGGCGATGACGGGAACGGGCAATTGAGCGCAAATTTGCTCGATTTTAGCGAGTAACCCTTTAAAATTAGAATCGCCTCCCGATTGCACCCATTCTTGTAAAGGATTGAGATGGAGAATTAAGGCATCAGCTTCTAATAATTCCACCAGTTTTAAACATTCTTCTAAACCGCAGCCGTAATTTAACTGTACAGCCCCTAAATTTGCTAACAGGAGAATATCTGGCGCCAGAGAACGGACTGCAAAGGTCGGTGCTAATTCCGGTTGTTCGAGTGCAATGCGTTGAGAACCGACTCCCATTGCTAAACCATAGCGTTGAGCGACCGTTGCCAATCGGGTGTTGACTAAATGGGCTAATTCTGTTCCTCCAGTCATGGAAGATATTAGAATTGGAGCTTTTAGAGATTTCCTCAAAAAGTTTGTCCCCAGTTCAATATCGCTACGGTCAAGTTCAGGAAGACAACAATGGGTAAAACGATATTTTTCTAAACCGCTTGTAAGTTGTTGAAATTCTACATCTTCTTCGATACAAACTCGCAGATGTTCGCTTTTACGATTTTCAATTTCACTGGGAAGATTAGGCGATGACATAGTTGTTATCAAGCAGGAGGGTTAAACATTAAATTGAGTTTAAAAATCGAGTTCTGAAAGCAGTTCATCTAATTCTGCCTGATTAAGATCCGCATCGGGAAAATCCGATGGCGTATAACCTCCTTCTGCTGATAAACAATGGTTAATCAGGCTTTCTAAAGAATCTCGATAAGCAGCAACTAAATTTTTGATCGTTGTTTGATGATGAAAATTTTCACTATATTGCCATTCCATGTCAAGTTGCCCATCAACCACAATTCCAAGAATCGCAATTAAATGGGAACGTTGTCCCAAAGGACTATGAATGGAACCACTGGATTCTTGAGATAATTTCCACCCCATATCACCGATTTGATGACTTGTAAATTGACCTAAATAATTAAAGCTAACTTGAGCTTTTGGATAATTTTTTAACTGGGATTGAATCGTTAAATCTGAGTTGAGATAATATCCAATTCCATAATCAAATCCTCGATTCGTAATTTGTCGTAATTGCTCTTTAATGGACTTGAGACATTCCCCCGGATGGTCGAGATTTTCTAAGGTCAAAAAGACGGAAAAAATACTGGTAAACCAGCCCACAGTTCGAGATAAATTCACGGATTCAATTACATTCTCTCTTCCATGACCTTCCATGTCAAGCAAAAGCTTATAACTTCCTGTCCAATGGCTAAAAGCTTGGACTAAAGCGGTTAATAAAATATCATTAATTTGGGTGTTATAAGCTTGCGGAACCTCCTGTAATAGTAAGCGGGTTTGTTCTTCGGTTAAGGTGAAACAAACCGTTTTTGCATGGGCAACAATGTTAGATTGGGCATCCCCCTGAGCATCTACAGGAAGAGGAGAAACGGATGAAAAATCACGGTTTAGCCAATACTTGAATTGAGCGTGAAATTCTGGTGTTTTAGCATAGTTTTGCAGTTCCTCAGCCCAAGTTTTAAAAGAACTGGTTTTAGGAGGAAGTTGCCGAGGCTTTTGGGTTTCTAATTGCTGGTAAATAGTGACGAAATCTTCGAGTATAATCCGCCAAGAAATTCCATCTACTGCTAGATGATGAATCACAATTAACATTTTTCCACTCTCACCCAAGGCGAAGAAAACCACCGCCATTAAGGGTCCTTCCTCTAAATTCAGTACCCGTTGTTGAACCTCAGAAATTTCTGCCATCTGGGTCAATTGTTCATGGCAAGATAGATGGAATAAATCCACCTTTTCAAAAGCAAAATTATTGCAATCATCGCTGTGATTTTGTTGCCATTGTTCCCCTTGTTGCACAAACCGTAACCGCAGGGCATCATGGTGATAGAGTAATTTAGAAATAGTTTTTTTTAATAAATCCGGTTGTAGATTATTGGGAACCTCTAACAAGATAGATTGATTAAAGTGATGACGTTCGGGCAAGTTTTGTTCAAAAAACCATTTTTGAATCGGAGTTAACGGGACGCAACCGATGACTAAATCTTGTGTGGTTTGATTAACCGAAACTCGCTCCGCTACGGTGGCTAATTGAGCGATTGTCTGATAGCAAAATAGTTGTTTAAGAGTAATTTGTAATCCCGCTTGATTCGCTTGAGCAATGATTTGAATGGCTAGGATAGAATCTCCTCCCAATTCAAAAAAGTTATCGTTAATACTAATAGTTTTAAGTCCTAAAACCCTTTGCCAAATTTCAGAGAGAATGCGTTCTGTTTCTGTACATGGACTGAAATTGATGGCAGCTTCATCCTCTAATTCTAGTGCAGGTTGTGGGAGAGCGCGACGATCATTTTTACCATTAGCGGTTAGGGGAAAAGCGTCTAACAAAACGAAGAAAGCAGGAACCATATATTGAGGTAACTTTTCTTGCAAAAATAGACGCAATTGAGAAACAGTTAAGTTTTGAGAGGCAATCACATAAGCACATAAACGCTTAACACCGGGTTGATCTTCTCTGGCAATAATAATCGCTTCTTTAACTTGGGTATGTTGATTGAGAACGGTTTCAATTTCCCCTAATTCAATTCTAAAACCTCTAATCTTAACTTGATGATCAATACGTCCAATAAATTCAATTTGTCCGTCGTTTCCATAACGAACTAAATCACCGGTTTTGTAAAGGCGATCACTGAGTTTTTGACTAAAAGGATTAGCAATAAATTTAGAATCGGTTAACTCTGGGCGGTTGAGATAGCCTTTAGCTAATCCTGAACCACCAATGTATAATTCTCCTGGAAGTCCAATCGGTACAGGTTGTTGATATTGATCTAAAATATAGACCTGAGTATTGCTAATCGGACGACCAATAGGCGGTGCTTTTTCGGTTAATAAATCCGGTCTTATTTTAACCGATGTTGTAACAACAGTATTTTCAGTTGGCCCATAATTGTTAACTAATGTAAAGGGAATGGAGGTCGGGGGAAAATCATTGAGTTTATCTCCTCCGGTTAACATTAATCTTAATGGACAATTGGTAGACCAATCTAGGGGAATTAGGGTTTCTACAAGAGGAGTGGGTAAGAAAGAAACGGTAATTTTTTGGGCAATTAACCACTCTTGCAGTTGTTTCGGTGATGTTAGCAAATCTGGGGGAACAATCGCCAAACACGCCCCAGCTGTTAAATAAGTCCAAATTTCCCAAACTGAAGCATCAAAGGCAATTCCAGCTAATTGAGTGACTCGATCAATTGTTGTAATATTAAAAGCGTTTTGATGCCAAGAAACTAGGTTTAATAAACTTTGATGTTGAATTAAAACTCCCTTTGGTTTTCCGGTAGAACCAGAGGTATAAATGACATAAGCTAAATTCTCAGATGTCATCGGATGAAGGGGATTATCTTGCGGATGATGATCAAGAATTTTCCCATCCTGATCTAAACAAAATATTGTTCCTAAATAGTTGGGTAAAGTGTGAACTAAGTTTTCCTGAGTTAATAACACCGATACGGCAGAATCTTCTAACATATAAGCTAGACGTTCTGATGGATAGTTCGGATCTAAAGGAACATAAGCTGCCCCCGCTTTAAGAATGCCTAAAAGTCCGATGATCATCAAAGCAGAACGCTCGATACAGATTCCTACTAAGTCCTCAGTTTTAACGCCTAAGTTTTGCAAATAATAAGCGAGTTGATTGGCTTTTTGATTTAACTGTTCATAGGTCAAAGATTTTTCTCCATCGATGAGCGCTATAGCATGAGGGGTTTTAACAACCTGTTCTTCAAATAACTGATGAATACAGTAATGATCAGGATAAGACGTTTGAGTTTGATTCCATTCTACTAATAATTGCTGTTTTTCCGATTCAGTCAGTAACGGTAATTCCCCGACGGTTTGCTGAGGATTGGCTACAATCCCCTTTAATAAAGTTTGGAAATGACCTACCATGCGGGTAATTCTTTCAGGGGTAAATAGGTCGCTATCATATTCCCAAAAACCTTCTAAATAAGCTCCTTTTTCGGTTTCGATTTCTTCTAAAATTAAGCTGAGATCAAATTTAATTCTCTGGTTTTCGACAGCTAGATATTGAGCCTTTAAATCAGGTAATTCTAAAGCATTGAGGGGGGCATTTTGCAGCGCAAACATGACCTGAAATAAGGGATTATAACTTAAACTTCGTTCGATTTCTAACCCATCAACCACTTGCTCAAAGGGGACATCTTGATTAGCATACGCTTCTAAAACAACATTGCGAGCTTGCTGTAATAATCCTGAAAAAGTCGGATTTCCTTCTAGGGAATTCCGCAGAACTAAAGTATTGACAAAAAAACCAATCAAAGGTTCAATTTCTTGTCGGTTTCGGTTGGCGGTGGGTGTCCCAATTAAAATATCATCTTGACCACTATAACGAAAGAGTAAAGTGTTTAAAGCAGCCAGTAAGGTCATAAATAAGGTTCCCCCCGACTTTTGGCTCAAAAGTTTCAGTTTTTCGGTGAGTTCTGAGTCAATTTGAAACGAGATACTATGACCTCGAAAATTGGGATTAGCTGGACGGGGTTTATCGGTTGGAAGTTCTAATAAAGGAGGAGCAGCCGTTAATTGTTTTTTCCAATAATTTAACTGATTTTCTAAGATTTCACCTTGTAACCATTGTCTTTGCCATACCGCAAAATCCGCATATTGTATGGTTAATTCGGGTAAATCTACGGTTGAATTGGATAAAAATGCTTGATAAAATTTAGATAATTCTTTAAATAAAATACCTTTTGACCAACCATCGATAATAATATGATGGAAGACGTTGACTAAAATATAATTTTCATATCCCAGATCAAACAGAGTACATCGTAATAGGGGAGCTTGAGTTAAATCAAAGGGTTTTTGTAGTTCTTCAATAATCTGTTTATCAATTTGATCTTGGGAAATATCTTTTAAATTAATAACTAATAATTTAATCTTTAGAGATGGAGCAATTTTTTGAATAGGGTTTCCTTCAACCATTGGAAAGGTTGTCCGTAAGCTCTCATGGCGTTGAATAATAGCATTAATCGTTTGCTCTAAAATATCAATATTTAAGCGTCCCGTTAAACGGATGGTTAGAGCTTCATTATAAGCAGAATTTTGCTGATCCATCTGATAGATAAACCACATTCTCTGTTGAGCAAAAGATAGGGGTAAATCTTCACTTCTAGCAACGGGAGATATAACAGATTCAAACGTCTTAGACGGAGTTATTGCACTTCTTAAAAAGGCAAGAATTTCTGGTTTTCTAGTGCCGATTTCTTGCTTGATTTCCGGTGTCATCGCTCCCTGGGGAGCTTGATATTTTAACTTTTCTTCCTCCAGCCAAAGCTTGATTTCTAAACTATTTAAGTAAGATAAAAATTCTGCGACTTTCATTAATAGTATCCTTTTCCTAATTAATGTTCTGGTATTTCTGGAATGGGGGTGATGTTTGGCTGAGTTCAGTAGCTCTAGCTTGGGCTACTGTTAGAGATATAATCAACGGTTCTCATAAATTTAAGTATCCTCAAAGAATAAACACTATAGACCAAACAAAAATTATCAATGGCGGGGAGTCGGTGGTTATTGTTAAAATCAGTTGCCATGGGAGCAACCGCTTACATACTCCATAAAAAGACTATTTTAAACCGAAGCTATTTATATCATATTCTGGATGATAAATTTTAGTGATGGATACAATTTTTTACATTTTTTCCCAAAAGGGTTCTGAAAAGCTTAAATTTTAGTTAAGCTATTTTCATAATTCTCCTTCTTCATAATTTTCTGAGGCTGTTGTCATGACTGTACCACTTTTGGATGCACTTTTGGTATTTTTGGCTACATTAAGCACCTCAATCGTTTGAGCTAAACTGGCAACGGTTGGGTATTCTAACAACCTGTGCAACGACAATTCTACCGAGAAAACATCCCGTAAACGAGAGATTACTTGACTCGCCAGCAAAGAATGTCCTCCTAGTTCAAAGAAATTGTCATGAATTCCAATTTGAGATAGATTTAACACCTTTTGCCAAATGTTAGCAACTTGACGTTCCGTTTCCGTTCTGGGTGCTATCAATTCGCTATTTTCTTTGCCTTGGAGTTCCTTGATTAATTGTCGCTTATCAATGTCTCCATTGTCCTTGATAGGTAGAGATTGTCGCTGAACCAGGGGACATTGATAGGACGTTCCAAATCTATCTTTTAGACTCACATAATTAGGTAGATTGACCGATTGAACTGTAGGTTTACGGGTGTAATAAGCGGTTAACTTTTGGCATCCTTCAGACAAAGAGGTAAAACGGTTAATCTTGCTATTACTCCCATCTAAACCAATCAGTAATTGTCCTTGATTGTGATATAAACTCGTTAGAAATGAGTCTAAACCTTGCTGCACCGTCATATCATAATACCCTTGAGAACGGGTTATATATTGCATCTGATAACCCTGGCTAATCCCAGTTTCTTGCCAAGTTGTCCAACTATAACAATAACTGGGGAACAAATTCTTAGATTTTTGATAGCTATTTAAAGATTCTAGGAAACTATTAGCCGCCGCATAGGAACCCAAAGCCGCTCCTCCAAAAAAACTAGCTAAGGAGGAAAAACTAATAAAAATTCCCTGAGATTCTTTGAGGAGTTGATGTAAAACCCAAGTTCCTATTACTTTAGGGCGAATAATTGTCGCTAAACCTTCTTGAGTTTCCTCCAGAAGTAAACAATCTTTGTAAATTCCAGCCAGATGAATCACCCCATCTAGTTCTCCTTGCCATTGTTTTTTCACCTGTTCTACAGCCTGTTTAACTTCAGTGAAATTAGCCACATCTACCGCTTGATAAATTACTTGTCCACCAAGGGTTTCTAAAGCTTGGAGATTTTTGATTTTTAAGGATAATTGATCTTCGACTTTGAGGTACTCACTCCAGAGGTGTTTGTCTGGTAAAGGTGTTTTTCCAATTAACAGTAAACGAGCTTGATAATTTTTGAGCAAATACTGAGCAATTTGTCTGCCAATCCCTCCTAGTCCTCCGGTAATCAGATAAATACCCCCTGATTTAAAGGGTAATTTCTGTTGGTTGTGTTGCAGTAAATTGACTTTTTCTAAACCTGCAATTAAACGTTTACCGTTGCGATAGGCAATTTCTCTTTCCTTGGATAAAACAGATAGTTCTTGCAGCAGATAACTGACATTAATTTCAGGGTTATCTAGGGGTAAATCAACATGACGAGTATTTAACCAAGGAAGTTCTTTAGCTAGGGTTTTGATCAGTCCTAAAACTGGAGATTTTTCATAGGCAGTTTCATCGTTTTCTATGACAAATTGACTATAACTAGAAACAAATAGCAATTGAATTTTTGATTTAAAATCATAAATTTTAGCCAGAGATTCAACTAGGAATAATAAATCATATGTTCCTTTTTCTTGTGCTTTTTCTAACTGTTCAATTGTTGAAATTTCTCCTTGATAGTCTTGATATGTTCCCAGATGAATAATATTGACAAGGATAATTTTTCGCTCGGATAAAGATGCCATTAACTGTTGATAATGGTTGGCTGTCCCTGGTCTGAGGGTATAGCAATTTTGACTAATTTGAGAAAATTCTTCTGCTGCTAAAACCGTGATACAGGGTAAGTTTTGCCCTTGAATTTTTTCTGCTAAAGATGCTCCTAAACCCAAGGAATCCAGAAAAATTAAACTACAATACTTGGAAAGTTCGGGTTTTAAGTTCACTGGAGAGCGAGGTCTCCAAACTTTCCGATAAAACCAATCAGGAAGGGTATTAGCATTTTCTAACAAAATATCTATTTCTTTTAAAATAGAATTAAATTCTCCGTTCGCAAACCGTTTTGTTAATTGCGATCGCTGAATTTTACCAATGGAAGTTTTAGGAATTTCAGTTTTATTTAAGGGGATTAAATATTCAGGATTAACGCCAAAAGTGTTAATTACTTTTCGTCTAATCTTTTTCAGAAGTTCTGCTAGATGCTGGTGGTCAAAGGTTTCTGCACTGAAAAATAACGCTAATTGATCGGTACTATTACTAGGATCATGAACCCCACAAGCAGCAGTATAAGAAGCTTCTACTTCGTCAATGGTTTCAACCACAGTTTCAATTTCATGGCTATAATAATTCACTCCATTAATAATAATGGTTTCTTTACTTCTTCCAGTAATAACTAAATGACCGTTACTAATAAATGCTAAATCTCCTGTCTTAAACCAGCCATCTTTTAAGAAAGCGTCTTGATTCGCTTCTGGGTTTTTATAATACCCCGGTGAAACCGGTTTTCCTTTAACTTGTAAATGACCAATGGTTTCTTCTGGTAATAGGGAATTATCAGTATTAACAATTCTAATGGATATCCCCGGAATGGGTAATCCTAAATCCGTAAAAGTTGCACCCTTGGGGTGTTCAGGATGAACTCGTTTTAAGGAAGAATTCAAGGAGGATTTATCAACCGTATGAAAGAGTAATGGCTGTTGTTCTGTAGGCGGAAATGATATCATAGTTTTCCGATAGCTGAAGAATCACTTTATCTTGAGCTTGTAAACCCTGCTTTTGTAATCCTGCTTGTATTTGTTGAGCGTCTTCCCATAATTGTTGATAGGATTGAAAAACTTCTGATCCATTAGATTGAATATAAATAATCCCTTTATTTGAATAATTTTCAGCAGCTTTTTGGAGGATTTCTGCCAAGGTTTTCGGCTGAAGTTCAGATTCTTCTAAAAGCTGTCCGTGACTGATTCCAGCTTGAGTGTTAGAAGTGTGAATCCCCAAATGAATCGAGGTTTCAGATTTTTGATTATCATTTTTTTTCTCTATTTTTAAGGGCAATAATTCGGATAGATGTAGGGGTAAAATTTTGATTTTTTTAGAAGTCATGACGGCGGCAACTTGCTCGATATCTGGCAAAGAGCTTAGTTTTTCTTCTGTTTCCTGAACTTGGTTATCGTCGATAATTTCGATATTTTTTAAGGCAACTTCATCGACATCACCTCTATCGGTTAAGGGTAAACTGGAAATTTGCACATAGATATTAGGTAGAAGATTATCCGGTAACTGAGACTCTAAATCGGAGGACAATTGTTCATAATTCAAAGCTCCAGAGCAAACGATATAGGCGACTAATTCACCCTCCCGTATCATAAAATAGCAATCTTCAATTAATGGATTTGATAAAAATACTTCTGCTAATTTCTGACAATTTAATTTTGGATTTTTGTGTTCTGTCCCCATGCCTAAAATCCTCGGTTCTGTGTACATCTTGTGAAAGCTTCTTCAATAAATACTTTTAGGCGTAGCCAATTCGACATCTATAATACGCCAATTCAAGTCTGAATTGCATCACTGTCTGAGCTATCAGAGCATATCTCATTCGGGCTAGGATAGTCAAGAGATTTTCGAGGACGATTGTTAAGCTTTTCGTAATTTAAATTGCTTGTTGAGATGAGGGACTTATGCAAGAGGCAATACTCCCCCCAACTTTCCGACTTCCGAGGGGGGAGATTCGGCTAATCTAAGAATAAGGGATTTAAATCCGTCTTAGCTTAGTCCATTAGTCGGCTCGTTTAATCCCCTCTCCCAAGAATGATAAGGAGTAGCACTCATAAAAATATACTCCTAGTTTCTCACTCAACTCTCAACTCTCAACTCCGTTCCCTCTGCCTGCTCTCCGATACTTTCTAAACAGGATTTAGTATTAATTCTCGCTCTGGTCTTGCTTTGATCACATCCGGGCAAGACGGCTATTTGCTGTTGAGATAAATTTACCTCTTTGCCAAGTTGGTAGAGCAAGTTTCTTTATTCTATGTTAAGATGTTGAGGGCTTCGTTTTTGGGTCTGATTTGTTGTTGTTAAAGATCAGAATATACCTGATGAGCCTTTCTCTGTCAACTCTTAAGGCTGATGTGTTTCCTTTTTGAATTGGCGTTTTTGTTGGTAACGAAGCTGATAAGCTGTAGGGTAAATAAAAAATGACAGAACAAGCTTGGTGGGTACAAAAATGGCTAGAACTACTCGATTCCTATCGCTTTAAAAAACGCTTGGAACGAGCTAGACTTTACGCCAGAGAGGGCAATGTTTTAAGTATTGACTTTGAAGACTCGCAAGTTATTGCTAGAGTACAAGGCAGTGAATCCGAACCTTATCTAGTGGATTTATCCCTAGTCGCTTTTAGTGATGAAGAATGGGACTATATTATTAAGCTTCTCTCCAAAAAGGCCATTTATTCCGCTCAATTGCTCACGGGACAAATGCCCGATAATATCGAGCGTGTTTTTATCGATAGTGGGGTGAATTTATTTCCCTTTTCCCTAGCTGATATTCGCTCTCGTTGTACCTGTCCCGATCAAGCCAACCCCTGCAAACATATAGGAGCAGTATACTATCAATTGGGTGATCGTTTTATTGTCGATCCCTTCCTGCTTTTGCAACTGCGCGGCCGAACCAAAAGCCAAATTCTGGAAGCTTTACGGGAAAAACGCTCCTATTCCTCTGATAATCAACCTTTAGCAGTCAGTGAAACCCCCGCAGTAGTCGAAAAAACTGCCCCTGACAGCCCTATCGATCGCTTTTGGCAGTACGATGAAGAACTAGACCCCTCCCTCGTTGTCATCACGCCGGGGAATGAAAATCAAACCATTCTCGACATTTTAGGCAATTTTCCCCTCGCTGCCCCCGAATCGGATGCCATAGAACAATTTTTAAAACCAATTTACCGGCAAATTCCCCAAGAAGCGATGGCGATTGCTTTACAGTAGGGAATTTGGGGTATTTGAGCAGCCCGCTCAAAGTGGTGCAAAAGACAAAAAAGCCAGCCAGATTTGTCCTCGCATCAGG
>VYKV01000380.1_pt1 | contig 13911 bp, 13 predicted proteins | sample 5114461 | NCBI WGS metagenome assembly VYKV01 (sample SAMN12291816, study PRJNA351875) | freshwater metagenome | isolation source: freshwater lake | place: USA: Michigan, Gull Lake | collected 2011-07-05 | reverse complement strand
TTAGTTATTGTGACTAACTCTTTTGGTTAGAGAAAGATAAACTTGAGAATCTTCAGTCAAATTTATTGACTCAAAATCCGCTGTACTTAATTTAAATGAATCAACCCTAGGGGGCAGGGGGGATCGAACCTAAAGTCCATTTTTCATTTAATTATAACCAGCTACTTATTTGCTTAATTTAAGTTATGAACTTCAATCTTTATCTGGAAGAGGAATTAAGTCAGCAACTACAGGCGAGAAGCAATACAGCTTTTAATTACCACAAAAGAACAGTCGCAATGGTCGTCAACTATCCTTAATTTTCAAGGGGTAAGTGATGGTATTATTTTTGAAGCTTATAGAGAGGAACTTTCCCCACCTAGAGAAGATGAGGTGATTTAGTGCTGGTTTTACTCGATACTTGTACGATTAGTGATTTTGTCAAAGGTGATAGCAACACTCTAGTGCAGATCAAAAATCACTCTCCTAGGGAAATTGCCGTTTCTGCGATAACTCTAATGGAAATCGAATATGGACTATTTCTTAATCCAGCGAAGGCAAAGAAAATAAGACCCATTCTTGACGAATTTCTTGCTTCTATCTCAATTCTTGCCTTTGGCAATCAAGAAGCCATTTGCGCCGCTCAAATTAGAGCAGCTCTCAAACAATCTGGGACTCCCATTGGTGCTTACGATCTGTTAATAGGTGCAACGGCGATTACTCATAATCTTAAATTAATTACGGCCAATCCCCAAGAATTTGCTCGTATTCAAGGATTATCGTGGGAAAATTGGCGTTAAAGCTAATCGCCTAACTAATTCGAGAATATATAGGGTTTGCTGAATAAATCTAAAAACCTTGTTGGCTAAGACTTTGAGACTTTTTGAAAATCAAAAAGTGCCAGATATAGGAGTAATCGGAGGGAAAATTCAGGGACTTTTTCCCTGAAAATTAGGTAAAAACCTACACTCAGCCCCCACGAAAAACTTTTTCAGCATACCCTAAATACTGGCTTTCTCTCTTCAACGGCTGATTCTGTGAAGTTGCTCCAGAAGTTGATCAAGAATGTCTTCCATCTCTTCCGGGCTTCTGCCCATCCTGACCGGTCCGCGCAGAAACTCTTTAACCGTTATCTTTTTATCGCGGAAGTCCCGGACAAAATTATAGATTTTTTCGGTGGATTGAACTTGTAATTTCATCTCCTCTAGCATTTGCTCAATCGGGTCGATGCCATCCTTCTCACGAGCGCGACTGGCCTTCACCATCTCGCCTTCCGGGGTATTTCGCACCGAGCGCAGTTCTCTTTTCAGGTTCTCGTATTGCTTTTTGAGTAGTTCGTTATTGGTTTCAACCCTCTCGCACTGTCGTTTGAGGTCGCTTTCCGATGAGCCTTCAACCTCGAAAGAGTCTCCCATTTGATGCTGTCGTTCGATTTCGAGCAGTCTGGCAATATCTCCCTCTTTATAGGCGCGGTTGACCTCCTTCATAATCTCGTTGTGACGCATCCGAGTTTCGGGGTCCGTAACCTTGTCGGGGTGAAAAATCTCAGCCATTCTCAGGAAAGTGCGGCGTATTTGTCTAGATTCAGGAGATTTAGGCGAGCTTTCAGGTGATATCTCTGCTCCATCATCGTGACGGCCATAGGAGTCTCCCCCAGAGAAGAAATCCTGCGCGGATTGCTCTGATGATCCTTCTGGTTCTTCGTCTCCGAAAAGTTCGTCCAGTTCTTCATCTCCATCCTCAAATTTCGGGCTAATCACCCCCGTTAACTGAAGTGTCTGGTAAATTCCGAGAATCCTTTCTTTTGTCTGCTGCCCCAATTTTCTAGCAGTGAGGATTTCGTCAAAAAGGGCGTGTATTTCGCGGTCGAGGTCGGTAAGTTTTTGATAGAGGGGTTGCCCTCTCTGAAAAATCTCCGTCGCCAGGGAACGCATCTGGTCGAGGAATTTCTTCAGTTCGTTGCGCTTTCTGCCAATCTGCTTGAGGAGCCACTGATGCTCCTCCTCTAAAGCTTGGAGACGAAAATGTAGGGAAGAGAGGGCTAAGGTAGGAGAGGTGGGCGAATCAGAGGAGTTCGGTGATTTCGGCTTTTTAGATCTGGTCATTACTTTGGGGTGAAAGCATATTGTCCATTCTACCAAGCCGGAAGGAGCCGCATTCCTAAAACTCACCCTTGGCTCATTTTATTGTTTCTCCCCACCTCCCTGCTCCCCACTCCCCACTTCCCCACTCCCCACTTCCCCACTTCCCCAACCTCCCCCACTTCCCCACTTCCCCCACTTCCCATCACCCCAAGTCCACAGACAGGCTTAAGTGCCTAGAAACTAGATATATCAATGGTCTTAATTAATTCTTATCAATCGAATTAAATTTTTGTAAATAAAATTCTCGATCGGATTAATTATTTTTTCCAAATTCCGCTAGACTTATTTAGTAAGTTCAATTGAGACTCAATATTCCATAGCTAAATTTCTATAGCACGGGCTAGAGGGAAAGTTTAGCGAGGGATTCCTTTCCCCATAATTCAGCACACATACTTGCTTTAGCAGCAGGCAGGAGAATTCCATGTCCAATTTTTCGAGACGGAAATTTTTAACCACGGCGGCAGTTTCAGCGGCAGGGGCTGTTGTCCTCAAAGGTTGTCTGGGTAATCCCCCCGACAGTACGGGTGGAACTGCCAGCACTACACCCGCTTCCCCGGTTGCTTCTCCCGTCGCCATCGCCCCCGAACAAGCTCCTGAAACCACCAAAATTAAATTAGGTTATATTCCTATCGTTGAGGCCGCACCTTTAATTATTGCCAAGGAAAAAGGCTTTTTCGCTAAACACGGGATGCCCGATGTGGAAGTCTCCAAACAAGCAAACTGGGGATCCGCTAGGGATAACGTCGAAATTGGCGCAGATGCGGGCGGAATTGACGGGGGACAGTGGCAAATGCCCATGCCTTACCTAATTTCCGAGGGACTAATCACCAAAAATAACGTTAAAGTCCCCATGTATGTGTTAGCGCAGTTAAACACCCAGGGTAACGGAATTGCGATCGCAGGTAAACACGAGGGCAAAAATATCGGTTTAGACCTGAAACCCGCCAAAGATTACATCCTCGGCATGAAAACGACGGGAACTCCCTTCAAAGCCGCCTATACTTTCCCGAAAGCTAACCAAGACTTCTGGATTCGTTACTGGTTAGCCGCCGGTGGTATTAACCCCGATACGGATGTTAACCTAATTGCCGTACCCGCGGCCCAAACCGTGGCCAACATGAAAACGGGAACCATGGATGCGTTTAGTACCGGCGATCCTTGGCCGGCGCGAATTGTTGCTGATCAGATCGGTTTTATGTCAGCTTTAACCGCAGAAATCTGGCCCTATCACCCGGAAGAATACCTCGCTATCCGCGCCGATTGGGTGGATAAAAACCCGAAAGCCACCAAGGCACTATTAAAAGGAATTATGGAAGCGCAGCAATGGCTAGATCAAGAGGCAAATCGAGCAGAAGCGGCGGCAATTCTCGCTAAACCGGCTTATTTCAACCTCAAAGAAGAACTTATCGCCGGTCCCCTCAAAGGAATACAGAAAATGGGTGACGGTAAACCGGAAATCACCGACAAAAATAAAGGGGTTTTCTACTGGAAAGATCCTGCTGGTAGCGTTTCCTATCCCTACAAGAGTCATGATCTCTGGTTTTTAACCGAAAGTGTTCGTTGGGGTTTCTTGCCGAAAGAAACTTTAACCACTGCCTCAGCATTAATCGACAAAGTTAACCGCGAGGATCTTTGGAAAGCGGCAGCTACAGAATTAGGAGTTGCCGCGGCCGATATTCCCACCAGTACCTCCCGCGGTGTCGAAAAATTCTTTGATGGCAAAACTTTTGACCCCGCTAATCCCCAAGCTTATCTCGATAGTTTGGAGATCAAAAAATAGCGAGTTTTTCCCGGTAGGCTAGGGTCATAAAATATCTAGTCTATTAATCCCAAAAGTGTTTTCTTCTCTCCCCAATCAAGTAACTTTATCTTCAACAAAGGAAAACGGCAAAATGGCAAGTAGTGTCAGCAGAAAAAGTAACGGTGGTTTCAACTTCGGTAAATTCTGGAAAAAGCATTCCCAAGATATTCTTCCCCCTATTATCGGTACCTTGGGTTTTCTGATTGTTTGGCAATTAGTTTCGATGCTGGGATTAATCAAATTACCCCCCCCATCTGACCTAATCACCAATGAACGGACTCGTACTTATTTAATGTATCCCTTCTTTGATCGTGGAGGCATTGATAAGGGACTATTCTGGCAAACTTTAGCGAGTCTGCAACGGGTATTAATCGGTTATTTTTTTGCCGCAGTGGTGGGTATTGGAGTGGGGATTATGGTCGGTTTAAATTCTTTCTTAAATAAGGCACTCGATCCCCTTTTTCAATTCCTGAGAACAGTTCCTCCTCTCGCTTGGGTTCCCCTATCTTTGGCCGCTTTACAACAAAACCAACCCGCGGCTTTATTCGTTATCTTTATTACCGCAGTTTGGCCGATTTTGATCAATACTAGAGAATTGCGATCGGTTTAGCTTGGTTAGCGATTATCGCCGCTGAAATTGTTATGTCGGGTATCGTCGGTATCGGTTTCTTTATCTGGGATGCCTACCAAAATAACTACATCAGTGATATTATTCTCGCGCTGTTTTATATCGGTGGTGTGGGTTTATTACTCGATCGCTTTATGGCTTGGTTGCAAAATCAAATCGTTCGTCAATAGGGGATAAATGGGGAAAATTTCCCCATTGATAAATAACTGAAACTTGAGGAAATTTAAGGAGAAAAAACTATGAGTTTGTTTGTCGCTGTCGATAACATTGATAAGGTCTTCCCCCTCAGTGGTGGCGGTGAATATGTGGCCTTGAAAGGGATTAATTTACAGATAAAAAAAGGAGAATTTATCTCCCTCATCGGTCACTCTGGTTGCGGAAAATCTACCCTCTTAAACATGATCGCTGGTTTAGATTTGCCCACGGAAGGAGTGGTGACTTTGCAAGGTCAAAGCATTAAAAAACCAGGGCCAGATCGCATGGTAGTCTTCCAAAACTATTCCCTTTTGCCCTGGTTAACCGTCAAAGAAAATATCACTCTGGCCGTCGATCAAGTTCTCGCCCAACTATCAGAAACCGAAAGAAAAGCCGAAGTCGAAAAATATATCGATCTGGTCAATCTTCGTCATGCAGTGGATAAACGTCCCAACGAATTATCGGGGGGGATGAAACAACGGGTAGCGATCGCTCGCGCCCTAGCCATCCGTCCGAAAGTGCTACTTTTAGACGAACCCTTTGGCGCGTTAGATGCCCTGACTAGAGGTAATCTACAGGAACAGTTAATGCAGCTGTGCGAAGAATACGAAATGACCTCGGTAATGGTGACGCACGATGTGGATGAAGCGGTGTTATTATCCGATCGCATCGTCATGCTCACCAACGGTCCTGGCTCAAAAATTGGCGGTATTTTGGAAGTAGATATCCCCCGTCCCCGCAAACGCATGGAAGTGGTAGAACACCCCAGTTACTACAGTCTCCGGAGCGAAATTATCTATTTCCTCAACCAACAAAAACGGATCAAAAAACTGCGCGCTCGCAAGGTCGAAGTTATTGCCCGTCACGGTTTAGAAAAAGTCAATCTAGAAATCGGTTTTGTTCCCCTCACCGCTTGCGCTCCCCTAGCAGTGGCCAAAGAAAAGGGATTCTTCACTAAACATGGTCTAGATGAGGTGAATTTAGTCCGGGAAACCAGTTGGCGAGGCATTGTGGACGGGATCGCGGGGGGATTCCTCGACGGGGCGCAAATGCCCTCAGGAATGCCCACCTGGTTAACCGTCGGTGGTTATCAGGAGCAACCTTTGCCGATTGTCAGCGCCCTGACTATGACTCGTAACGGTAACGGTGTCACCCTCGCTAAACGCTTCTATGACGAGGGAGTGATTGACGGTAATGCTTTAAAACAGATGCTATTGGAATCCCGGGAGCAGCGCCATATTTTTGGCATGGTTCACCCCTCCTCCATGCACAATTTGCTCCTGCGTTACTGGTTAGCGGCCTCTGGTATTGACCCGGATAAAGATGTTCACCTCGAAACTATTCCCCCGGCCCAAATGGTAGCTGACCTGAAAACCGGCAGTATTGACGGTTACTGTGTCGGTGAACCCTGGAATCTACGGGCCGCCATGGAAGGTATCGGTTACACCGTCGCTACCGACTTAGAAATCTGGCAGGGCCACCCGGGTAAGGCCCTGGGAGTCCGGGAAGATTGGGCCAATAAATACCCTAATACCCATGTCGCTTTAGTCAAAGCACTGCTGGAAGGTTGTCGCTACTGTGCCGAGGAAGGGAATCAGGAAGAAATTCGTCAAATCCTCGCCAGTCGTCAGTACCTTAGTACCAATATCGATTATATCCAACTGGGTGATCCCAACTCCTACGCGTGCAGTCTCGATCAACCGATGAAAGAATATGCACACCATCTGTTCTATGGAGAAGGGGTAAATCGTCCCAGTCGTACCGAACACCTCTGGATGATGACCCAAATGGCGCGCTGGGGCCACATTCCTTTCCCCCGTAACTGGGTAGAAATTCTCGAACGCGTCTGTCGGGTGGGTGTCTTTAGTACCGCGGTCCGGGAATTGGGTCTAGGGGATATTAAATATCGTCGCACACCGATCCTTTTATTCGATGGTATCGAGTTTGATGCCGAGGATCCGATCGGTTATCTCAATAGTTTAGAGATCAAACAAAACATCACCATGGCCGAAGTGGCTATTGATGCTCGTCCTACTGCGGTGGAACCCCGTAAAATCGCCTAACCAGAGGTAAAAGGGGAGATTTTCTCCCCTTTTACCTCTAAAATATGATCCCATTGGATTAAGCCCTGCAACTCTGCCACTTTCTACCTGTCTTTCGACTTTTTAGCGACTATAATTATGTACACCACTACCGACACAATTAACCGAGCAACCCAGACCCCCACTAAAGAAGCTTTTGTCACCATTGAAGGAGTTTCTAAGGTTTACCCCACTCCTAGAGGCCCCTACACCGTCCTCAAGGACGTTAATCTCAGCATCAATGAAGGTGAATTTATCTGCGTGATCGGTCACTCTGGTTGCGGTAAATCGACGCTATTAAATATGGTGTCGGGTTTTTCTTCTCCCACCGATGGCATTGTTAAAGTTAACGGTAAGAAAATTACTAAACCCGGGCCCGATCGCATGGTAGTGTTTCAAAACTATGCTTTATTGCCTTGGTTAAGTGTTTTTGAAAATGTCTATCTCGCGGTAGATGCGGTGTCTCCCAATGCGACCGAAGCGCAAAAACGCTCGATCGTGCGCGAACATTTAGCTATGGTAGGTTTAACCGAAGCTATGGATAAAACCCCTCCCCAAATCTCCGGGGGGATGAAACAACGGGTTTCGATCGCTCGCGCTCTTTCTATCCGTCCCGAAGTGTTGATTCTTGATGAACCTTTCGGCGCTTTGGATGCGATTACCAAAGAGGAATTACAGGAAGAATTGCTGAAAATCTGGCAAGATAAACGCTGTACGGTGTTGATGATTACCCACGATATCGATGAGGCTCTTTTCCTCGCTGATAAGCTGGTAATGATGACCAATGGACCGGAAGCGAAAATCGGCGAAGTGATGAATATTCATTTCCCCCGTCCCCGCGATCGGGAGAGAATTATGGAGGATCCTGAATATTATCGTCTGCGTAACTATGCCCTCGACTTCCTCTATAATCGTTTCGCTCACGATGATGTTAGCTAGATGTGAGCATTTGTATTAGTTTGGGGTGCGGTTGACTTAATAGCGATCGCACCTAGACTTTTTTTCTAGGGAAACCTTCTTAAAGTAAAATTATTTCTAAGTAGGGTTTGCTGAATAAATCTAAAAACCTTGTTGGGTAAGACTTTTAGACTTTTTTTACCTCAAAAAGTGCCAACCATGGGAGTGGTCGGGGGGAAAATTCAGGGACTTTTTCCCCGAAAATTAGGTAATTGACCCTCTGAAAACGGGTAAAACCCCACACCCCACACCCCACACCCCACACCCTACCCCCACGAAAAACTTTTTCAGCAGACCCTAAATAGAAGAATTAGCAATCAAATACAATAATAATTTTTACTTTTTACTTAATTGATCATGCTCAAACAGATACGGAAACTACTTATCAATTTCGGTCAACAATGGCGCGATGAAAATTTCATGAAGTCCATTCATACCATTGAAAACCTAGTTTCTAAGGTTTTATCCGTAGCCTTAATTGTTGTTATTCTTGTTTCTCTTTATGATCTGGTAGTTATCCTAATCAAAGATTTATTTACTAGGGAACCCGTCGGTTTTTTTAGCAAAACTTTTTAGAGTTATTAGAAAACGTCACTGCTTACTTAAGAAAACACATCGTACAGGTTGAATTAGTCGTAGTTACTGCCCTGATTGCCATCTCTCGAAAAATTATTATTTTTGATCCCAATAAATACAGTAAAGATGATTTAATTGCCCTCACCGTGGGAACCTTAGCTTTAGCGGCAAGTTATTGGTTAATCAGAAAAGTTAATCGCGATAATCGTTCTTGAAGTAGTTATTAAGTACCCAGACAGAATTAATCACACCAAATTCGATTATTAAAGACTGATTATCTATTGCAAGAGTGCCTATTGCCTATCCTGATATGTAGCCTATACTCAACGGATTTAGTATTAACTTTGTCCAATTACTGATTAGGGAAAGGGGTAGATTTAGAAAACCTAACCCTTCCAAATATTTACTCGACTCTGGAAATATTACCCGCTTTAATCCAACCTTCGCGACCATCGGACAGACGTATGCGCTGCCATTGGCCATCGCTGCTGGTTCCCACCACACTGACCTTAGTATTATAATCCAGACCGCCGAGACGAGTCGATTCACTGGTAGGTTCAGAGCGCAGACTTAAACCGCTTTGCCATGTCACCCGCGCTTGATAACCGGACGATGTGGTTTCTCTTTTTCTTGCTTCGGGACTGGGTTTCGGGGAAGCTTTTGGTGCTGGTGCAGCTTTGGGAGACTCCTTCACCTCAGCTTGGGGTTGTTCTTGGACGGGAGTAGTAGGGATGGGTTTAGCAGCTTTTTCCTCCTTAGTTTCCTCTTTTTTCTCCTCGGTAAAGACGGGTTTAGGAGGATTAGAATTCATACCAGAGAGAAGCATATAGGCGACAGCAGTAGCCCCACCGACCAAAATCGCCACTCCCATGACAAAACCGAGCATAAATTGCAATAAACCAGATAAACGCTTCATATTGGTGCTAAATTAACTGCTAGAATTAACATTAAAACGATCATCGCGAGAGGCTAGACGAGCTTTACCGGACTTAGCCCAATCCTGTAGAAATTGAATCTGTTCTTGGGCAGTGCGAGCTAGGGGGATAATCTGACTAGCGGCCTCAAGCACATCATCGGTGCTAAAGTCGCGATTTTGACTAAAACCGATGTGCATCGCTTCCACGATGGTTTGTTCGATTTCTGCCCCCGAAAAATCGGGAGTTTCGTAGGCTAATCGCTTTATATCATAACTTTTCAGGTTATGGGGCCGAACTTTCCCTAAATGAACGCTAAAAATCTCCTCGCGGGACTTTTGGCTAGGTAGTCCGACAAAAAATATCTCATCGAAGCGTCCTTTTCGCAACATTTCCGGGGGCAAAGATTGGATGTTATTAGCTGTAGCGACGACAAAAACCGGCGATTGTTTCTCGGCTAACCAAGTGATAAAAGTCCCGAAAACCCGGCTGGTGGTTCCCCCGTCGCCTTTTCCCTCCGCTCCGGCGAAAGCTTTATCGATTTCGTCTATCCACAGCACACAGGGAGCTAAAGCTTCGGCGAGATTAATCATCTGACGGGTACGCGATTCCGATTCTCCCACCAATCCGCCAAATAAACGCCCCACGTCTAGACGCAGTAGGGGTAAGTGCCAGTGATGGGAAATAGCTTTCGCTGTCAGGGATTTACCCGTCCCTTGAATTCCCACCAATAGTAAACCCCGGGGATTGGGTAAACCGTAGGCGCGAGCGCGTTCACTAAAAGCACCACCGCGACGAATCAGCCAATCTTTGAGATTATCTAGGCCGCCGATGTCAGAAATCTGTTCTGTGGCGGGATAAAAGTCTAATATCTGGGTTTGACGAATCGATTGGCGTTTTTCTGCCAAAATTAATTCCACGTCCTCTGGCTCAATTTTGCCGTGACTGGCTAAACATTTGGCTAAAACCCGACGAATTCTCTCTAGGGATAATCCTTGGGCAGAAAGCACTAATTCATCGAGGAGTGGTTCTTTGAGGGGTTGTCCGGTGGCAGCGATTAATCGCTGGATTTCCTGTTTAATTTCTTCGCCACTGGGGAGGGGAAAATCGACGACGGTGATTACTTCGGTTAGATCCGAGGGGATAGACAGTTCGGGAGCGACGATAATTAGGTTTTTGGGCTGAGATTTCAGAGAACGGGCGAGATTTCGCAATTTTCTGGCGATGGAAATATCTTCTAGAAAGCGCTGGAAATCGCGTAAAATTATGATTGCGGCGATGTTAGTCGGCAGCTTTTCGACGAATTCAAGAGCTTGGAGGGGATTACGCCGAGCAAAGTTCTCGTTATTGGGATTATCTTGATAACCATCCACGAAATCCCAGACATAGACAGCACGGTTATTGCTCTGTTTGGCAATATCGGCGATCGCTTTTTCGAGACGTTCTTCTTCTAGGGTGGTAACATAGATGAGAGGATAACGGGCCCGCAGCAGTAATTCAAATTCTTCACCAAAGCTCATAGCTATTCGTCTATAGTTTTTGCTATTTATATCGTCAACAGAAAATATAGCAGTTAGCCGTCTATTGGATATTTTAGTACAAATGCTCGGACTTCTTCTCCGCAGCTCCCTGTTCTGGTGTAGTGTTAACGAGTAATTGACCGCTTTTCTCCTAAAGATGAAGTGTAACCTAATTTTGATATCGACGGCCGGCGACCGACTACCCAAAACGAAAACTTCCTACCTCACCATTAGGATAACTGCTATGTATGAATAATGTTATTGACCATGATCGTTTATTTAAGGAATTAATTTCGACTTTTTTTGTTGAATTTATTCAGTTGTTTTTCCCTGAGATTATCAATTATTTAGAGCCTAATCAGATCACATTTTTAGACAAAGAAGTCTTTACCGATGTCACGGAAGGAGAAAAGTATGAAAGTGATTTAGTCGCCCAAGTTCAATTTCGAGGACAATCATCATTTTTCTTAATTCATCTAGAAGCACAGTCTAGCTCTCAACCGGAATTTAATCGGCGAATGTTTACTTATTTCGCTCGTCTGCATCAAAAATTTGCCTTACCAGTTTATCCGATTGTCATATTCTCCTATGATCGTCCGCAAAAAGAAGCAATTCGTCAATACAAAATTGAGTTTCCTGACTTAAAAGTGTTAGAATTTAACTATCAAGTTGTCCAGTTAAATCGCTTGAATTGGCGAGATTTTCTCAATCAAGATAATCCCGTCGCCGCCGCTTTGATGGCCAAGATGAAAATTGCCGCTCGGGATAGAGCAAAAGTTAAGGCACAATGTCTAAGATTATTGGTGACATTAAGATTAGATGCTGCTAGAATGCAATTGATTTCAGGCTTTGTCGATACCTATCTCAATCTCAACTCGTCCGAGGAGATAGAATTTCAACAGGAGATTAGCACATTTATTCAACCCGAACAGGAGGGAGTTATGCAGATTACCACCAGTTGGATGCGCCGCGGTTTAGAACAGGGTTTAGAACAGGGTTTAGAACAGGGTTTAGAACGGGGTTTAGAACGGGGTTTAGCAAGAGAAAGAAATCTAATTGTTCGTCTGATTAAACGTAAGTTAGGAGATATTGATGTGGATATAGAGAGTCGGATTATGACCTTGAATATTGATGATCTGGAACGAGCGGGGGAAGCTTTATTTGATTTTTCGACAGTGGAGGATTTAACTAATTGGTTAAATGCTTTAGATGCTTAGTATTTTTCTCTTAAACTTCACAGAAGGCTGGGTATGGGTATGGGTATAAGCTTTGAAAATGCTATCCAACAAACTCAAGATTTACTAAGTCAAATTGAGTTTTTAGATGCCAAGACAATCACTCAGAAATTTACTGAGTTAGTCTCAACAGAAAATGGAGCTAGAGGTTTTTTTGTTACTTACTTAACCAGCGATTTATCCCATACGGAATATCCTAGTTTAGAAGTAATCACTGCTTTAAAAACTTCCCCGATATTTGTCAATGAATTATTAGTCAAAAATCTGGCTATGTCCACGGCAATGGTCATCTATCATCGCAGTCAAGGAGATAAAGAAAACGCCCAAGGTTCTGAGAAAGTCCAAGAAAAAACTGGTCAACTAATTAAGCAGTTATTATCGCCAGCCTTGGGGGAAAAATTACAACAATTAGCCACCAGTTTAAACACGGGACAAGGAGAATATCAAGCCTTTCTAGAGCTCTGGGGATATGACAATTGCCAACGTCAAGCGATCGCAGAAATTATTCAACCTTTTCTTCAGTAACTAGCGAATTTCGGGCCAAAGCTTTGGCCCGAAATAGGGAGCGATCGGTTCGAGCAATTAACTCTTTTACCTCTTGTTTGCTGCTAAAATGGCTTATTTAAGCAAATCCCCAGCAAAGGCGTTAACCTGGGGGAGTTTTGGCATAGCCGCAACAAAATCAAGGCATTTAACCACTGTACTGGTATTTCTTAGTCAACTTTTGGGAGAGAAAACCCCAAGCCGATGATGGGATTTGAACCCACGACCAATTGATTACGAATCAACTACTCTACCACTGAGCTACATCGGCACATTGCCAATTTCCGATTATATCACGGACAATAGATACAGAGCTAGAAAAATTTTTTTATGAGCAAATCCCCTCGACTCGATCCCCAAAAATACGCGCGCTTGAAAGCGGAAGCAGCCAATCCCTACCGAGGGCTGCGGCAGTTTATCTATCTCGGTTTAGGTGCTTCTGGTTTTATCGGTGCGGTGGTTTTTCTGGCCCAATTAGCGGCAGCAAGGGACGTAGCCACCGCTTTACCCAATTTTGCCCTACAAACTGGTGTGGTGGCCCTGATGATTTGGTTATTTCGTCGGGAAAAAAAAGCTCAGGGTTGAGGGAGTAGCGACTGATAGCCAAAACGGTCTCTTTCCCCGGAGAATAAAAGTTAACATTAACTCCAGTCTTTTCGTGTTATGATGAGGGGGAGAGTCAAGATTAGTGTTCAAGTTCGTTTTCAGTATTAATCCGGTAAGTCTTTTACTTTAGTATTGTTCGGCTTCTCCCTGAATTTTGTGTCTCCACACCGTTTCGAGTATTGATCGAGGATTCAAGTATTATGTCTATTTTTGTTGGTAATCTCTCTTACGAGATTTCCCAAGAGGATCTAAACGACGTTTTTGCAGAGTATGGCAAGGTTCAAAGGGTTCATATTCCCGTTGACAAAGAGACAGGCCGCAAACGCGGTTTCGCCTTCGTGGAAATGGAAAGTAAAGCCCAGGAAACCGCCGCAATTGAGGCACTGGATGGTGCTGACTGGATGGGACGATCAATTAAAGTTAATCAGGCGCGCGATCGGGAAGAGCGTGCGCCCTTCAATGGTGGTGGTGGTGACAGAAAAAAACGCTATTAAGCTTTTTTTGTAAATGATTGTCGGAGGGTGGACAGCGTTCACCCTTTTTTGTCGGCAATTGCGATCGCAGATCCGCTCAAAACCAATAGAAATCTAAATGTCTGAGTCTCTCCAAAAGGTAACAATTGACATACTCCCACCGTCAAGCTACGCTGTGACGGGGGATTCTTGACCTATCACTATCGGAAATTCCTTGTTCAACGAGACAGCTTAGATTCTCAATGTCTCCATTAAGAAT
>VYKV01000160.1_pt1 | contig 14085 bp, 11 predicted proteins | sample 5114461 | NCBI WGS metagenome assembly VYKV01 (sample SAMN12291816, study PRJNA351875) | freshwater metagenome | isolation source: freshwater lake | place: USA: Michigan, Gull Lake | collected 2011-07-05 | reverse complement strand
AAAGATTAATTATTGTGACTAACTCTTTTGGTTAGAGAAAGATAAACTTGAGAATCTTCAGTCAAATTTATTGACTCAAAATCAGCTGTACTTAATTTAAATGAAACAGCCCTACCTTGAAAAGGGGTACTTTGATGGGTTCCCCACCCTATTAAGAGGTGCTAGGGGGGATCCTATTTTCCTTACTAAATAGACTCTGAAAGTTTAGATAATAACAACGACAACACCCCAAATCCTTGACTAGCAATCGAGGGTTAATGCTTATCAGCCTGAGAAATTTTCAATATCGTTAACCCATATCACAATAAAAACAATATGTCAATAGATTAAATATTAATTTTTGTAAAGAAAAGCCTGAGCAGTTACTCAGAAAGCTCTTTACCATCTGTTACAAAATCTGGCAAGATATTTATCGAATTGTGTCAAAACCCAGAGTAAATGCTCATTGGGGTGACATTTTCTGATACAAGACAGAAACATATATATCTAAATACCTTAAACGAAGGGCGATCGTCATCTGATGACGAAAATCACTTCATACCAGACTCAGCAATCCTAAGGAGAACCATCATATATGTTCACTCACGTCAAGTCCACCATTCGTCACATAGTTCCCGACGCGTTGAATGGTCGATCGCTGGTCAAGGTGGTCTATGTCGTGCTAGAACCTCAGTACCAAAGTGCGCTGAGTAGTGCCGTCAGGGAAATCAACGCTAACAACCCGAAACTAGCGATCGAAATTAGTGGTTATTTAATCGAAGAACTGCGCGATGGGGAAAATTATCGCAATTTTCAAGAGGATATAGCCAAAGCTAATATTTTCATTGCCTCTCTCATCTTTATCGAAGATTTAGCCGATAAAGTTGTGGCCGCTGTCAGTCCCCATCGGGATAAATTAGACGCGGCGATCGTCTTTCCCTCCATGCCCCAGGTAATGCGCTTAAATAAATTAGGCAGCTTTTCCATGGCCCAATTGGGACAGTCCAAGAGTGTCATCGCTAACTTTATGAAAAAGCGCAAGGAAAACTCCGGCGCTGGTTTCCAAGATGCGATGTTAAAGTTATTGCGAACCTTACCGCAAGTCCTGAAATACCTCCCCATGGAAAAAGCTCAGGATGCGCGCAACTTTATGTTAAGTTTCCAGTATTGGCTAGGAGGTTCCGCAGAAAATTTAGAGAACTTCCTGTTAATGTTGGCCGATAAGTACGTCTTCGATAACAAGGATGACAGCGTAGTTTACAAAGAACCGGTAGTTTATCCAGATCTCGGTATCTGGCATCCTTTATCCATGAAAATGTTCGAGGATGTCAAGGAATACTTCGCTTGGTACAATAACCGCAGTGATATTGCCGATGACTTAAAAGACCCCTTAGCTCCCTGTGTTGGCTTAATTTTACAGAGAACTCACCTCGTTACTGGGGATGACGCTCATTATGTCGCTCTTGTGCAGGAATTCGAGTCTATGGGTGCGCGAGTCCTTCCCGTTTTTGCCGGGGGATTAGACTTTTCCAAACCCGTAGAAGAATACTTCTGGGATAAAAGCTTAAAAGGAGTGGAAGCGGTTGCCATCGTCGATACAGTAATTTCCCTGACGGGATTTGCTTTAGTGGGAGGTCCAGCGCGACAAGATCACCCGAAAGCGATAGAATCCTTAAAACGTCTCAATCGTCCCTATATGTGCGCGTTACCGCTAGTTTTCCAAACCACCCAGGAATGGGAAGAAAGCGATTTAGGGTTACACCCGATTCAAGTAGCGCTACAGATTGCCATTCCCGAATTAGACGGTGCGATCGAACCTATTATATTATCAGGCCGGGATGGGGCCACGGGTAAAGCGATCGCCTTACAGGATCGGGTAGAAGCGATCGCTCAACGGGCGCTAAAATGGGCTACTCTAAGAAAGAAACCGAAACTAAACAAAAAAGTCGCCATCACCGTCTTTAGTTTCCCCCCCGATAAAGGGAATGTGGGAACCGCAGCCTATCTAGATGTGTTCGGTTCCATCTACGAAGTGATGCAAGCGTTACAAAATAACGGTTATGACTTGCAAGACTTACCCGCATCTCCCCGAGAACTGATGGAAGCGGTAATCCATGATGCTCAAGCACAATACCATAGTCCGGAGCTAAATATCGCCTATCGGATGTCCGTACCCGAATACGAACGCTTAACCCCCTATTCCGTCCGTTTAGAGGAAAATTGGGGACCACCACCGGGACATCTCAACAGTGATGGACAAAATCTTTTAATCTACGGGAAAGAATTCGGTAACGTCTTTATTGGGGTTCAACCCACCTTCGGTTATGAAGGGGATCCCATGCGTCTGCTATTTTCTCGTTCTGCTAGTCCCCACCACGGTTTTGCAGCCTACTATACCTATCTCAATCAAGTCTGGAAAGCAGACGCAGTTCTCCATTTTGGCACCCACGGATCCTTAGAATTTATGCCGGGGAAACAGATGGGAATGTCTGGAGAATGCTACCCCGATAACCTCATCGGGATGATTCCCAACCTCTACTATTATGCCGCTAATAACCCCAGCGAAGCGACGATCGCTAAACGTCGCAGTTATGCGGAAACTATCTCCTATCTCACTCCCCCCGCAGAAAATGCCGGACTCTACAAAGGGTTAAAAGAACTGAGCGAGTTGATCGGTTCCTACCAAACCCTGAAAGATAGTGGGCGTGGGGTGCAAATTGTCAATACCATTGTCGATAAATGTTTATTGGTAAATCTCGACAAGGATATAAGTTTACCTGATGGTGACACCGCCCATCTCAGTCAAGAAGAACGGGATAATATCGTCGGTTCCGTCTATCGCAAACTGATGGAAATTGAATCGCGCTTACTTCCCTGCGGACTTCACGTTATCGGGAAACCCCCCTCGGCGCTCGAAGCGATCGCAACTTTAGTCAATATTGCCAGTTTAGACCGGGAAGAAGACGGTTTACTCTCCTTACCCCGAATTATTGCCAACAGCATTGGCCGGGATATAGAGGAAGTTTATCGCAATAGCGATCGAGGGGTGTTAGAAGATGTGGAATTACTGCAAAACATCACCCTCGCGACTCGCGCTGCCGTTTCCGCTTTAGTCAAATCCCAAACCGACGCAGAAGGTCGGGTATCGATGCTTTCTAAGCTGAATTTCTTGAATATAGGCAAGAAATCGCCTTGGATCGAAACTTTACAGGAAATGGGTTATCCAAAAGTTGATCCGGTCGCATTAAAACCCCTGTTTGAATACCTAGAATTCTGTTTAGAACAGGTCTGTGCTGATAATGAATTAGGGGCCCTATTAAAAGCATTAGAAGGGGAATACGTTCTTCCAGGTCCCGGTGGCGACCCCATCCGTAACCCCGGAGTTTTACCGACGGGTAAAAATATCCACGCTTTAGATCCCCAGTCTATCCCGACCCTAGCGGCGGTAAAATCGGCTAAAATCGTGGTAGATCGTCTGTTAGAACGGCAAAAACTGGATAATGGCGGTAAATATCCCGAAACCATCGCTTGTGTTCTCTGGGGAACCGATAACATCAAAACCTATGGGGAATCCCTAGCACAAATTCTCTGGATGGTGGGAGTTCGTCCTGTTCCCGATGCTTTAGGACGGGTGAATAAACTGGAATTAATTCCCCTAGAGGAGTTGGGAAGACCGCGCATTGATGTGGTGGTCAACTGTTCCGGTGTCTTCCGGGATTTATTTATCAATCAGATGAACTTGCTTGACCAAGGTGTAAAAATGGCCGCGGAAGCAAACGAACCGATGGAGATGAATTATGTCCGCAAACACGCTATTGAACAAGCAAAAGAAATGGGTTTAACGGTTCGACAGGCAGCCACCCGCATCTTTTCTAATGCTTCCGGTTCCTATTCTTCTAACATCAATCTCGCGGTGGAAAATAGCAGTTGGGAAGACGAAAAAGAGTTACAGAATATGTATCTCAACCGCAAGGGTTTTGCTTTCGATTCCGATAATCCCGGGATGATGGCCGATAATCGTCAGTTGTTTGAAGCATCCTTAAAAACTGCCGAGGCAACTTTCCAAAACTTGGATTCTAGCGAGATTAGTTTAACCGATGTTTCCCACTATTTCGACTCGGATCCCACCAAAGTTGTCGCTAGTTTACGCGATGATGGCAAAAAACCGGCAGCCTATATTGCCGATACTACCACCGCTAACGCTCAAGTGCGTACTTTATCGGAAACCGTCCGTTTAGATACCCGCACCAAGTTACTCAATCCCAAATGGTACGAGGGAATGTTAAATCACGGTTACGAAGGGGTCCGAGAATTATCGAAGCGTTTAGTTAATACCATGGGATGGTCTGCAACTGCTGACGCGGTGGATAATTGGGTTTATGAAGATGTCAACACCACCTTTATTCAAGATGAGGAAATGTGTCAGCGTCTGATGAATCTCAATCCTAATTCTTTCCGCAAGATGGTGGGAACCCTGCTAGAAGTTAATGGTCGCGGTTACTGGGAAACTTCCCAGTCGAATTTAGACCGCTTACAGGAACTTTATCAAGAAGTGGAGGACCGTATCGAAGGAATCGAGTAGAATAGATAGATAAGACTTAAGAGACTGGCTAATCACCGGTCTCTTGGGTTTTCAAAAAAGATGAAAAATAACTTTTGGGGGTTAATTTGGTCTAGTTTTTCGGTAATTCAAACTTTCTGGCTTGGATTACTGGGTTTTGTCGCTAGTGTACTCGCTTGGGCATTTGCTGGGCAGACACCTATTCCTCTCGTTGTGGTGTTTGTTATAATTACAATAGCTCTGTTAGCTATAGCAACTCTAATTAGGGCGTTACAAACCGCACTAGAAGAATATCAAAGAGTCAAGCAAAATATTATTCCAAAAATCCTACGAGTTCAAAAAGATGCCAATAATAATATCCAATGCTTACTCGAAGCCTCAAATTTATTCGCCGCTCAACTAATGATATCGTTTTACTATACGGACGAAGATGGGTTTGAAGTATTAATCGGTGAGGGATTTGTTAAAAATGTACAAAGCGATCAAAAAATACAGACAGTTCTCGACCAGCCAGAAGCAGGCTATCAAAATGTTTTAGACAGATTAGCTAATAACGACCTTAAAATTATGGTTCTTCGTTACTTGGTATGGTTCGATTAGCTCGTTCTAGATTGAAAACAATTGGCAAAAATCGAAGCAATGTCTTTCTATATAAGGGTTTCATCCCTTATAACTCCCGTCCATTGCATAACACAAACCGAAGAACCAAAATTATTCAAAGAATCAAAGTCAAGCCGAGTATTTATAAAAAATAGTTAAACCTGTAGAGGAAATTATGGAAAATGTAACAGAAACTCCAATTTTATCTCCCAAAGGAACCTTTCCTGCCACAGTTGCTAAGGTTATTGACAACTATAAATTAGTAATGAATAGAGGTGAACAGAACGGAATTCGAGAAGGTCAAAGAATGATGGTTTATCGTATCGATGACGAAGAAATATTAGATCCGCATACTGGGGAATCTTTAGGGTTTCTCGAATTAGTAAGAGGTACGGGAAGAGTAATTTTCGTTCAAGATAAAATATCTATAATTGAAACCGATCGGAAAAAAACTTATAGAAAAAGAATAGAAAATACTCCTTTTGCATTGAGCAGTTATAAATCTGAAGTGGTAGAATCCGATGAATTAAAACCTTTTGATAATGCTAAAGTTGGCGATTTGGTCAAACCTATTTAGACCTATCGATGGAACAACAAATATTAGAATACTTTTTATCTCTTAAATATCCGATTTCAATTTATACTGAAGAAGAAGACGGATAAACGGCACTAATTCCAGATTTACCCGGATGTATTACTCAGGGGGAAACTTTAGAGGAAGTAGATAAATTTTCTCACTATCGGCTCACTGCGATCGCATCCTGCCGGAATTGAGGGATAACTTTCTCCGGTCCGCAAGCCGGAGGAGACAAAACTGGTTTATGCTAGAAAGAGTTGCTCTTAACGTAACTTTACAAAGTCATCGATCGCCCACATTTATGGATTGCATCATCAATCGTCGAGCGCGGTTTTCAGCCAGCCATCGCTATTATCTACCAGAATGGGACGAAGCCGAAAATCAAAGACTTTTTGGTCTTGGTAGCCGTTTTCCCGGTCATGGTCACAATTACGAATTATACGTCTCCCTATACAAAGAACTCAATCTTTATGGCATGGTGGAAAATCTCTCCACCGTGAAACAGGTAATTAAACGAGAGATAACCAGTCAATTAGACTACTCCTATCTCAATCAAGTCTGGCCGGAATTTCAGCAAACCCTACCCACCACAGAAAATATCGCTAGAGTTATCTGGCAAAGATTAGCACCCTATTTACCATTGGTCAAAATTCAACTATTTGAACACCCCGAATTGTGGGCAGAATATCAAGGAAAAGATATGGAAGCAACTTTAACTATCAAAACCCATTTTAGTGCCGCTCATCGTTTGGCTTTACCGCAATTAACCCTCGAACAAAACTCGGAAATCTACGGCAAATGCGCCAGGGTAAACGGTCATGGCCATAATTATCACCTAGAAGTATCCGTGGCGGGGGAAATCGATCCCCGCACCGGTATGATTGTGGATCTGGGGGATTTACAAAAAGCGATCGATGAATTGGTAGTAGAACCCTTCGATCACACTTTTTTAAATAAGGATATTCCCTACTTTGCCGAAGTGGTTCCCACCGCGGAAAATATTGCCTTACATATCGCTCAACTATTAGGGGAACGGATCCGCCAATTAGGAGCCGAATTAGATAAAGTTAAACTAATTGAAAGTCCCAATAATTCTGCGGAAATCCACTGTCGTGGTTCGGTTCAAGCTCCCCGACAACTTCTAGAAAAAACCCTGACAGCCGTTTAATTACCTATTAGTTAAGCTGATTAGGGTGAGCGTGACTCACCCTGATAGATTTAATTAAACCCTAGTTAAACACTTCTCGCCATCCTCGCTTTCCTTTGCTTTGGCGTAAGGGAGAAGCTAAATCGACAATTTTCTCAAGCAGTTTCGGGGCAAATTTTTGGCACCAAAGAGCTAGATGACTTTGCCAACCGACGACAATTTCCGTTTTTTCCCTATTTAACCCGGTAATTAGGGTTTGGGCGACTTCTTCGGCGCTCATCGGTTTTAACCATCGAAATAACTGCAATTCTCGCACCATATCCGTATCGGTTAAAGAGGGTAAGAGGGTGACAACTTTGATGTTGTGTTCCCGTAATTCCGACCTGAGAGCTTGACTAAAACCCAAAATGGCAAATTTGGTGGCCGAGTAGGTAGCGAAGCTAGGAGCGGCAATTTTACCCATCATGCTGGAAACATTGACAATCGTTCCCTGTCCCCTAATTGCCATCCGGCGGGCAATTAAGCGAGTAACCGTGTACATGGCCATCAGATTTAAAGATATTTCTGCTTGCACTTGCGAGAATCGCGATCGCAGAAAGGGGGTTTGATGGGCAATACCGGCACAGTTAACGAGGATATCGATGCCACGGCATTCTTGCCAAACGCGGATAATTGCAGGACTAACAAGGTCATTTTCGGTTAAATCCAGGGCTAAGGGTGTGGCAATGACCCCTAGGGACTCAATTTCTTTGGCTAGTTTTTCTAATCGCTCTTGATCTCTGGCAACAATCACAATTCTGCTTAAACCTTGTCGGGCTAATTCTAAGGCGATCGCTCGTCCAATGCCCCGGGATGCCCCCGTGACTAGGGCTGTTTTTCCCTGTAATTTCATGATCAAACTCCTGTTTTAAGCAACAGTACGGGAATTTATTGGTTTTGCTTCTGAAATCTTTGATTTGTGCATCCATGCCCTACATAAGTAGCGAAGCAATCGAGGGATAGATGGATAGGTTAGGGTGCATGGGGTTTTTCCTCCTTCAAAGCGCACTCTTGAACCCACGGTAACAGTTGTCTTTACAAACAGCAATCTTTTTTAACACTTTTTCCTCAAAATCACTCGATCGGATGAACGCTCAGGGTGATCCTCGATCCGATGGAAATGGTCCCAGAGGACTTGCAGATATAGGTAGGGTTTGCGGCAAAAAGTTTTTCGTGGGGACAGGGTGTGGGGTGTGGGGTGTGGGGTGTAGGGTTTTACCGATTTTGAGGGGGTCAATTACCTAATTTTCAGGGAAAAAGTACCTGAATTTTACCCCCGATCACTCCAATGGTTGGCACTTTTTGAGGTCAAAAAAGTCTAAAAGTCTTACCCAACAAGGTTTTTATATTTATTCAGCAAACCATAGGTATTTTAAAGAGCTTACTACCGAGGGAGATATAGCAAATAATCGGTTATTTAGGACGCTTTCAATTTTCAAACTCTTATCTGAACAGGGTTTCAGCGATGGATTGTCCTAAGCACCTTGGTCTTTGCTATAGAAAGTCTGGCAATGGACGCGACTACTATTGGCAGTACAACGGACTTGACATCCTCACCGCACTGAAGTAGATCTTTTGGGCAATCTCCCATCTCCTAATCCCCAACCCCAATGAATAACCCCCCCGATAGTCCATTCAATTACACAGAAGCTTTTATTGCCCTAGGAACGAGTAATTTCGATCGCTCGGTGCAGTTTTATCGTCAACTGTTGCAACAGGAACCAAACCCCTACCTTGCCGCCGTTTATGCGGAATTTAGGCTAATTAACCTTAAATTAGGTCTTTTTTGCCCTAAAGAGTCCCACAGAGACGAATTTAGCGATTCTAGGGGCAGTGGCATGAGCATTTGTTTCGAGGTGGAGAGTCTCGAAAAAGCCCTCGATCATTTGAGCGAAATCGGCTATGGTGCTAGGGGAGAAATTAGCCAGGCTTCCCACGGTCCGGAAATCTACATCTATGATCCGGATGGTAATCGTTTAATTTTCCATCAATCCACCGCTAAAACCAATCCTTTCAGGTAGGAACCTTCCGAGTGATAGATACTGGTGGGATGGTCGGCCGGTTGGCTTAAACGTGCTAAAATTCGCACTGGGCGAGCCGATTCAATGGCGGCAGCCATGACAGCACCCTGAAAATGTTCTTCGTTAACCACTTGGGAACAGGAAAAGGTGAAAATAATACCTTGCGGGCGAATTTTCTGGAAAGCTTGGTAATTTAATCTTTTATAAGCCATAACCGCCTGATGACGGGATTGGATACTTTTGGCAAAAGCGGGGGGATCGAGGACAATCAGATCGTAATCCTCCTGACAGTCGCGCAGGAAGTTAAAAACATCGGCGCTGTAGGATTGATGGGGAACTTCACCGAGATTATTCAGGGCGATATTTTTTTCGGTAAGATCGATCGCACCGTGGGAACTATCAACGGAATGGACTAGGGCAGCCCCCGCTTGCATAGCATAGACGGAAAAGCCGCCAGAATAAGAAAAAGTGTTTAAAACCCGTTTATTCTGACAATATTGGGCTAATATTGCTCTATTTTCCCTTTGATCGAGGAAAAATCCCGTTTTTTGTCCTTTTTCCCAATCAATAATAAAGCGATGGCCGGATTCTAACACCTCATTGCCGTTTTTTTGACCAAATAAGTATTTATTTTCGGAGATATGGGCGCTTTTCGCCAAAACCGCGGCACTTTTATCGTAGATTGCCCGTAAATTGTCAGCGTAGATAGTTTTCAGGCAATCGACAATCAGATCGAGACGTTGGTATAAAGCTAGGGAATAAGCTTGAATAACCGCCGTGCCATTGTACCAATCGACGATTAAACTGGGTAAACCGTCTCCTTCAGCGTTAATTAAGCGATAACAGTTAGTTTTCGGGTTATCGACTAAACCGATTTGTTGCCGCAGCTGATAGGCATTCTGGAATTTTTCGAGAAATAATTGAGCAATATCGCTGACTTTTTGGAAAGAAAGAATTTTAACGGCAATATTGCTAGGATTATACAGTCCAGTGGCTAGATATTCGCCTTGATCGCTATAAACCTCCACGATAGCACCCTCTTTGACTTCCCCCTCCATCTCTTTAATCGCTCCGGAAAATATCCAAGGATGGAATCGTTTAACAGCATCAATTTTATGGTTTCTCAGGATAATTTTCGCTAAATCTGGCATGGATAAAGAATCAGGGTTGATAGCTGACGACTACTAGACAATTCTATTATCCCCTGCCAGAAGCGCAAAACCATGGTTTGTTATCCCTCGATCGAGTGGCATCAAACCAAGTCCTAACAATCGAGGGATAATCAGAGGGAATTCTCGCCTATAATAAGTTAGATTTTAGCGATAGTCCCTCGACAAATGCCAAGAAAAAGTGATGCTGCCGGTGGTTTAAGTTTATGGTTCCAGCGTTTGGGGGCTGCTGGTTTATTAGCGGGACAAACTTTTTTACATATTCTTAATGGCAAAATCCACCGGCGTAATACTCTTGAACAAATGAGTATTGTTGGGCCAGAATCCTTGACAATTGCCCTAATTACGGCTGCTTTTGTGGGTATGGTTTTCACTATTCAGGTAGCCAGAGAATTTATTTTTTTTGGGGCGGGTAGTTTTGTTGGGGGAGTCCTTTCCTTGGCTTTAACAAGAGAATTAGCCCCGGTTTTAACCGCGGTGGTGGTGGCGGGGAGAGTTGGCTCGGCTTTTGCCGCCGAAATTGGTACAATGCGAGTAACAGAACAAATTGACGCTTTATATATTTTAAAAACCGATCCGATCGATTATTTGGTCATTCCCCGGGTGATTGCCTGTAGTTTAATGTTACCCCTGCTCACTATTATCTCTTTAGTCACTGGCCTACTCGGTGGTTTATTTATTTCCGATAGTCTTTACGGTATTTCCTATTCCCTATTCTTACAATCAGCCCAAAATTTTCTGGAAACATGGGATTTAATTAGTTCTATGTTAAAGTCCCTAATTTTTGGGGTTTTAATTGCTATTATCGGTTGCAGTTGGGGTTTAACCACCACCGGCGGTGCTAAAGGAGTTGGTCAATCTACTACCACGGCTGTGGTAACTTCTTTGTTAGCGATTTTTGTGGCTAATTTTTTCCTCTCTTGGCTGATGTTTCAAGGGACAGGTAATGTGGAAATCGGCTAAGACAGTGATCAGTAATCAGTAATCAGTAATCAGTGCCAAGAAAACGGCAATTTTCTACTTAGGGCTTGCTGAATAAATCTAAAAACTTTGTTGGATAAGGCTTTTAGACTTTTTTGACCTCAAAAAGTGCCGGACCTGGGGGTGATCGGGGGTAAAATTCAGGTACTTTTTCCCTGAAAATTAGGTAACTGACTACCTCAAAATCGGTAAAACCCTACACCCTACACCCCACACCCCACACCCTACCCCCACCGAAAAACTTTTTCAGCAGACCCTACTTAATACCGCTCACTAAAAACTCAAATCTGATCACCGATTACTGATAATTGTCTATTTTCAAGATTAGGATTTGTTCAAGGGATTGAGAGTAAGACAAGTTTTAATTAATTCCTCCACTCCCAGGACTGGATAAATAGGGACTCCCAACTGATTAATAACAGTTTCTAGGGTGAGATCATCTAAAAATACCGATTCCCCATGCTTGAGCATGAGGGAGGGTAATAAAACCCCATCCCCAAGATTTTTACCTTGTAATCCTTTGAGAATATCTTGCCCGGTTAATAAACCCGTAACCGTGATTTCCTGTCCCCAATAATCACTATTTAAAGCCACTAATTCCACGGTTAAACCCCGCCGATTATTTAACTGTTTAACTAGGGGTTGAAAGGCTTGTTCTACCGCATTTCCCACTACCCATATCAATCGTCTAGATGGAGTAATTTGAGCAGGTAATAACTTCTTGGCTGTCTTCTGAAAATCCCTAATAAATTGACGAATCGAGCCAACTCCGTTACCGATTTGGGGATAGTCTTCGTAGTGAGATTGAGGTGGTAAATCGACTCGGGCAATTAAAAACCATTCATCGGCTAACCACACCACATTACTGCCAAATTCTTGACAAAATTGTTTCTGTAAAGTTTGGACTTGTTCGATCACTTCTCGCGCTTTTTCTTGGCTAACAGGAATTAATTCATCTTCTTGGGGACGAAAGCGGGTTAATCCCACGGGAACTACGGCAATCGACTCCACACAGGGAATATCTCCCCGATGAAAAGAAACCAGATCTAACAGGGTTCTTTCGAGATGAATTCCATCATTAATATTGGGACAAACTACCACTTGGGCATGAATTTGTAATTGTCTGGCTTGTAGCCATTTTAAATGGTCTAAAATTTGACCAGCGCGGGGATTTTTTAAGAGACGAATTCTCAGATCGGGTTCCGTGGCATGAACGGACACAAAAAGCGGTGATATGTGCATCTTTTCGATCCGCTGCCATTCTTTTGAGGTGAGATTAGTTAAGGTTAAATAACTGCCATAGAGAAAACTTAAGCGATAGTCATCATCTTTATAGTATAAAGTTTCTCTTTTGCCCTCTGGTTGTTGGTCGATAAAGCAAAAAGGACATTTATTATTGCACTGAATTAAGCCATCAAAAAGGGCAGTTTCAAACTCTAAACCTAAGTCTTCATGATAATCTTTTTCGATTTCTATCCGGTGAGTTTTGCCCTGACTATCAAGCACTTCTAGGGTTAAAAATTCATCGGCACATAAAAATTGATAATCGATTAAGTCCCGGGGACGATTACCATTGATAGAGAGGAGCGCATCCCCGATTTCAAAACCCACCTCGGCGGCGATCGAATCTGGGATGACACCACTAATTTTAGCTGGACGAATAGTTAATTCACTCATATTTTTAGGTCGCCATCCAATTATTTAACTGCATTTCCCAGAGAGTCTTTGGCTACATCTCACTTTTGTCAACCGTTCTTCTATCTTATCAAATCTCTTATCTACCTGATCAAATCTCTCATCGATCCGTTTTTCCAGAGAGTCGATTTTCCCCTCAATCCTTGTCAGAACTGCTTCTAGGGAATCAGTGACGGTTTCGTTAGCCATTTTCTCTCTCCTTTATCTCTTCTGGATTCACCATCGTGATCTCAATATCAGTATCGCTGATTTTTGCCTCCAAGTTTCAATCCCTATTAGGGGTTAAGATTAATTGGAACTACCTTTTCTTGGAATCACTTGTATTTTTTGCATGACTTTTATTTAAATAAAGTTAAAAATATTATAGCACCAACAAAAAAGTAAGTAATTAATACTCAAATACTAAGATTGGTTTAATAATCTTAATAGTTATAACGTACATAATTTAAAAATGTTATAAAAAATTTTCAGTAAAAATACAATAAGGCGTTGTGGAATATTTGTATTAGTTTTGAAGTTGTATATGATTAAAGCTTTGTCCACATTTTTGTTGGTTGCCATGCAGTAAGCAGTAATAGCTAGTCCAGTTAATACTCTCACTGGATCTATGACAATATTTAAACAAGTAATGCCAATTAATAATCAATGGCAAGAACGTAGGTTGGGTTGAAGCATGAAACCCAACGCCCGATTATGTTACGCTACCGCTAACCCATCCTACAAATAATTGTGCCTCCCTACTTAATGCCAATTAATAATCAATGGCAAGTCGGTAGTCCGTGTATAGCAACTGGCGGATTTACGGATATATACAAAAATGGGACAATTGTTTTAAGAAATACTGATAATCAAATAGTGGCAGTCAGCGAATTAGAAGAAGGCAGATTAGGAATAATTTTGTCTTATTGGGTTTGTACTTTTGATTTCTCTTTAGCTACAGAAGACTTGAGAGATTTTCGGGGTTGCCGATTTTTACTTGATGGCTACCGGCAAAAGATAGCCACCAGCAATTGTATCAATTTGTCAAAGTTTGAACCTTTCCTATTCCCTTTGAGTTGCTTGTCTAACCTGTTCGATATCTAATTCTAAAGCTTGTGCTATCTGTTCAAAGTTTAATCCTAATGCCAATAAACGAGGAATAGAGGCTAATTTTGCTGCTAATTCGCCTTCTTGTCGGCCCTCCTCTCTACCTTCCTCTAAAGCTTCCTGATACACTTTAGTTTGTTTTAAATCACTTAAACTAAACATCGCTTCTATCTCCTTTCTACTGACTTGGGGTAACTTATAAACCAAGATTGTCTCTATCAATTCTAAAA
>VYKV01000040.1_pt1 | contig 14746 bp, 1 predicted proteins | sample 5114461 | NCBI WGS metagenome assembly VYKV01 (sample SAMN12291816, study PRJNA351875) | freshwater metagenome | isolation source: freshwater lake | place: USA: Michigan, Gull Lake | collected 2011-07-05 | reverse complement strand
AGTTGAATTGAGGGTGATTTGACTGTCACCAGTTAGGGTAATGGTAACGTCGTTGGTGGGTTGGGTTTTGAGGACAAGGGAATAGGTGTCAGTGTTACCACCTTCGGTGACGGTGGTATTTCCGGCTGTTTGGGTTAAGGTGACTCCTGGGGTGGGAGGGGGAGTAATGGTAAAGCTGGTGGTTTTGGCTGCGTCGCCGTTATTTCCGGCGTTGTCTTGGATGGTGGTTGCGTCAACCTGTAAGCTATAGATACTGGGGGTATTGGTTAAGTCTCCTAAGCCATTAATGCGGTAGGTTGTACCTGAGAGATATTCAACGGTTACGGTATTGGGTAGGGTGAGGGTGACACCATCACGTAATTGCGTTGGCGCTTGAGGTGGGGACGTTGAGGAATTGGGTAAGGACTGGTTGGCTGATGTCTGCGAAGAGACTGAGGGTTGTATTACTGGTGTTTCCTGCTGCATCTTGTAGGCGGATTTCTACATCTCTTGCGCCAGGTGAGGGAAGTTGTAAACTACCACTAAATTGGCTTCCAGTTACGGTTGCTTGTTGTAAGAGAGTATTGGTAGTTTTGTCGTAGAAGAAGACTTTTAATCCAGTTTCTCCTAATTCACCACTAATGGTGGGATTGGTGGTATCAATTCGGGTTTGTCCCGATGCTGTTAGCGGTTGTAGGGTTGCAATGTTTGCACTCTCAATATTTATCTCTGAAGGTGTTAGGGGATTTGTGACAGTAATGTTAGTAGGAATTGCGGGTGCGATGGTATCCATTACCCAGGTTTCGGACTGGGTTCCATTTCCTGAATTACCAGATAAGTCTTGGATTCCACTACCGTTAACTATCAGGTTATAAGTTCCATCGATTACGGTTAATCCACTTAGTCCATTAATCCGATAGTTGGTGTCATTAATGGCGCTAATGGTGACGGTATTGTTAATTAAATTGCTTCCATTATTACGGGTGAGAGTAATATCTTGCCAAGTGAAGGTACTGAGGTCAATTTTTTCGGAGAAAGTGACGGTTAAAGAGGGAACTGGTTGATTGCGCGGGTTGATTAATAGATTGACAATATCTGTTACTACTGGTGGGGTGGTGTCTGCATTACCGCCAGCCGTTTTCTCCCAGGTTTCTGTTAGTGAACCGCTACCGAATTTACCGATGGTGTCTTGGATTCCTGTGGCGTTGACGGTGAGGATATAGTCTCCGTCGTTGTTGGTTAGGGTGTTTAATCCGCTGATTTGATAACGGGTGGGAGAGAGGGAAACAATGGTAACAGTAGAGTTGATTAAGTTTGTGCCATTGTTGAGAGTTAAGCTTAAGTCGTTGTAATCGAAACTGCTGGCTTTAATAGCTTCAGAAAAGTCAACGGTAATGGCGTTAACAGCCGTAGAGATAGGGTCTGGACTAACATCAATAATATCGGTGATGCTCGGACCGCCAGGGGTATAAACAACCGTGTAGGTTTTCGTTCCTCCTGTGGCGTTATTGTCAAGAAAATGTAAGATATTTTCATAAATTGGACGACCTGTCGCAGGGAAAGTTCGGTCAGTTGTCCAAATATTATCTAACCCAATTTCTGTACCATCAGACCGCAAGATTTTAACGATATCGTATTGACTGTCACTGGGTTCATCTAAGCGGAAGTAAGTCCAGCCATTTTCGACGGTGGCGCTAATTTGAACGGTTAAATCATTGAGGGTTGGGGGTGCGTCAAGGGTGGCGTTTTTGACGGCTTTGACGGGTGCTGTTCCCCCACTGCTGAAGTAGATTATATCGGGGGTAAATTGTGCGTCAAAGGTTTCGTTAACGAGGAAGTCGGGTAAGTTGTCGGGGTTGGAATGATTGACTTGGACTGTGTGAATTAATTCGTGGATTTTGACTTCTTTGATGAGGGAGAGTTCGGCTTTACCAAGGCTGTTAATATGCTCAAAGGTGGCTTTGTAGTCGATGAATTTTCCTTGTAGGCTGGATTTTAGTAACCAGTCAGCGACGGCGGTTTTTCCGGCTTTGATGTCGCCAAAGTTGACGCTTAGGGAGGGGGTAACGCCTTGTCCGTTGACTTCGGAACCGATGATTTGGAAGTCTATTAATAAGCCTTTTTCGTTTTCGACGATTTTCGGTTGTCCGGAGGTGATTTTGAGGTTTTTCGCGTCTCCCTTTCCTTCATTTCTGATGAGGACGGCGAGGGAGTAGGGGACGGATGTTTCGATAATGTCATCGGTGAAGGGGTCATCGGCGAAGACATCTCGTTGATGGAAGTAGTCGAGGTAAAGTTCGGCTTGCGGGAAAACAGTAATAGGAGTAGAAAGTAGGGGGACGGTGACGGTTGTGCCGTTTTCGAGGTAGGAAAGGGTTCCACCAATGTTGTATTGGGTGGGAATTTCTGGCGCGGCTAAATTGGTAGGAATAAAGGTCCATTGTGCGCTACCAATTCCTTCTTTTTGAGGCGTGTTAGGATCATCTCCGGTTAAGATTCCGGTTCCGTCAACGGCGGTTATGTTGCTAAGAATGGGGTCAGTAATGCCAAATTTATCGTTGACAATGTTGCCGTTTTGGTCTTTGATTTGGAGGATAACGGAGAGGTTTTCGAGGTTGGTAGCGTTACCGTTTTCTATTTCTAAATTGCCAAGAAAGGCCGCGCGAGTCATTACTGCTTCTTGGTCAATTTTTATTGTAACTTTGGCACAAACGCTTGACTCCTGTTTGTATTCTTGAATTAGCTCTTTTGCTTTTTGATCTAAAAATAATTCGAGATTCTTGAGAGACAATTCTCCAGTCTGCAATGTTATGGGTTCTTCACTAGATAGAGTCAAGATAGATGAACTCGAACTACTACCACATTCGATAGGATCTATTAAATAAAGTTTGCTTTCATCTTGTGAAGTGATCGGATCGTCTTTCCATAGACTTAATTCATAACCAAAAACATTAACAAAAGCAGTTAAATATAAGCCTTCAGACTGAAGACAGCTATAGAAGCCTTGACTGGTAGAGTAGCCAAAAGTATAGGAAATATTGCCAAATAATCCTGCTTTTCCCTCTCCTTCAACGTTAGTAAGCAATTCAATATCGCCATCGGTTTCGTGCAATATTGCTCTGACATCTACTTCACCTGAAGCACCTGCTTGGAAATCAAAAGCAATTGCTCCCTTAAGCTCTACTTCTATTTCCCCATCACAGTCTTTGGTCGCAGAGCCACTAATTGAAATTGAAGGAGTCCCAGTTATGCCTAAGGATAGCTCTCCATCTATTTCAATTTCTTTAATAATACCTAAAGGTACATCTAATTCCAGATCCAAGTCTTGATCAAAATCAACAGAAATATTTGGACCAAATTCAACTTCTGCTGAAACCTCTGCACTGCCAGAAATTTTTACATCAAAATTTCGATCACAAGTTTCTTCTTCACAACAACTTTCAAAATTAACTTTGGCTTCTACATCAAGTTCAACTTCTGCTCTCCCTTTTAAAAAGGTATTAACTACAGTTTCTGCTGCTTCTATTGGACCTTCAAAAAACTCAGATAGATCCAAACTTAGATTAAATTCTGGGCAAGGACACAGATTAAAACAGGGTTCAGTAGTAACTGGTGTTGATGAATAAATAAATGCACCACCGCCACCGCCACCGCCGCCACCGCCACCACCGCCACCGCCACCACCGCCGCCACCACTCGGTAGGCTAGGGCCGCCACAGTTACCTTCTACGCCATTAATTACAATAGCAGTTGATTTGCCGACAGTAATTAATCCACATAGAAAAGACCATTCTCCAGAAGCGGCGATACTACAAGGTACGGATGGAGCTGATAATGTATTAAGTTCTCCACTACTTGGCAAGGTATCAAAATCAGCAAGGCGTGTGATTCTGATTGGAATGGTTAAAGAACTCTTGGCGGCCAAAATATCAATGGCATCATTAACTAAAGGTTCAATTTTATAAAAAGGATGCTCGCCAAAATTCAATTTGATATCATTAGCGGCAATTAACCCATGATTGGTCACTGTCATGTTAATTTGCATTACTTGACCAACCACTTGTAAATCAGCTAAATCAAGGACAGGTGGATCAAAGACAACAATAGGTACAGGAACGTCAGTCTCAAAAGTAGATTGAACACTAATCGTGTAACGATCTTCAATTTCTGTCGGCGTTACTGTCCAAGTATATTTAACTGTTTGTCTTGACAAAAATGCCTGAATATTCTCTGTTTCTCCCGCACCAATATAAATATTCTGCTCATAAGTATCATGATTATCCGCAGTAATCCGCAGTTTATAATACCCCTCTGCTAAATCAGTTTTAGACAATATCCCATCGGCATCTTTTTCTGAGGAAATAACGGTTCCTGTAAAGGGGTCTAATAGGGTAATTGTCGCATTTTCTAACCTGGGTGAACCTTCTGCAAAGAAGAATAATTCATCAACAACACTAATATTAAGATTCCCTTTCGCTTCCGAAATCGCACGGAAATTAAAGGGTAAGCTTAAGGAGGCTTCATCTCCGGAAATAACGACATTTCCGTTATAAACTGTTAACTCTTGGGTCGCTGACGGTTGTAATAATAAGGATACTTTAGTTGATTGACCAGGATTTAAAGACGGTAAAGTAACCGCAGAAGCGGACTTTAACCAAGACGCATCAGGAAGCAGAATACTTAATTGTCCTGAAGCAACTTCACCTTGATTACTCACCGTAAACTCGACTATTGTTTGACCTCCCCGCAACATCGAAGCTTGTAAGCTGCTGGTATCCGCAACTAAACGGGGTAACAGTCGCGCTACATCTACCCTTACTGGTAAAGTTGCGGTAACTCCTTCAGTGGTACTTAATCCCAGACCAAAATTGTAATAACTCCATTTATCATCAGGGACATTAATACTGTAATTGACCGTGATTTCTTCATTACCACCTAAGCTAGTCTTCTCTGGAGTAACATTAACTGTCCAATCACTCGGTGCACCATTGACAGTAGCAGTTAATCCTGATAATCCCACATTACTCAGGTTTTGTAATTTAACTGACCCATTAAAGGTAGTTCCTTCGGTAATCCGTTGGGAAACCTGGGTTAAGAATTGGTCATTTTGTTCAAACCGCATTCCTAAGAGAGTAAAACTATCTTCTGGGGTGCTATCTTCACTCGCAAACCCAGGGAAATAAGCATTGATATTATAAGTCCCCGCTTCTCCGGGTAAGGGAGTAAATTGACGGACAAAATTACCATTTCCATCGGTAAACGCATCAATCTCTCGAATATTTCCCTTATTCTCTACCCGGACTTTGACAAATTCAAACGCTACAGGAGAATTATCACTATTACTTAATGCTTGTCCCCTGAGAGTGACGGGATTACCGGCGATGGCAGTTTCTGTGTCAGAATAAACCGTACCACGATAAGCAGGTGTTACTGTTACTGGGGTAATCGTTGTATTATTGCTTTCCCCTATTGTGACTCCTTCATTAACGGTATTTCCGTTATCTGTCACCCCAATTAGGTAATATTGTCCTGGATTACGGGGAGCAAAGTAAGTGACTGTGCGATTGTATGATGTTCCCGCTAATAGATTGGCAGGATTTTCTGTACTTCCTAAGCCAAATTCTTCTAATAAGGTGTCGTTGGTGTCTAACTTATTATCGGTTGATAAATAAACTCGGTCTTTCCAACTTCCCGTCGCAGCGATAATTCCGTTATTGGTGACTGTGTAGGTAAATTGAGACTGCTTAGTTGTATAAGTTGGGGAGATTCCTTGTAATTGAGTGAGGACTAAATCAGGAACATTAATATCGGTGATTTCTAAGCTATCACTGCCACTATTTAATCCTGTTGCTGAAGCGGTAATATTAACGGTTTGACTACCGTCGTTGATTCCGTCACTAATTCCGGTAATAGTGAAAGTGGCTGAAGTTTGTCCCGCAGCAATTGTCACTGTATTGGGAACAGTTGCTTCGGTGGTATCACTGGAATTGAGAGTAACGGTTAAGTCACTGCTGGTATCAGTATTACGGGTAAGGGTTGCTGTTGCGGTTCCTGTTTCTGAGATAACATCTTTGTCAATAACGACTTTTAAACTAGGACTTTCGTTATCAACTATATTTAGATTAGCAGTGGCTGTACCTGTATCTAAGGGTGAATTTGTCCCTGTATAGGTAGATTTGGCGGTGATGGTAACTGTTTGATTACCATCTAAAGCAGTATCGTCAATTGCTGATATTTCAAAGGTAGCAGAAGCTTGTCCTGCTGCGATGGTAACGCTTGTGGGTACAGTTGCTTCAGTGGTGTCACTGCTGCTGAGTTGAACAACTAAGGGGGTTGAAGTGACGACATTGCGGGTGACAGTCGCGATCGCTTTTCCGCCATTTTCGTTAATATTATTAGAGTCGAGAGTTAGGCTGAGACTAACTGCATCATTGTCGATTACTGCTAAGGTATCTGACCCACTAACAAATCCTTGGGATGTAGCAATAATTGTATAGTTTTTCGGTAGTTCAATTAAGGTATCATCAACTGCATTCAGATTAAAGTTAACTGAATTTGACCCAGCGGGAATGATTAATGTAGTCGGGACGGTCAGTTGGGTGTTATCGCTGCTAACGAGGGTGACTGTTAATGGGTCTGTGGTGTCGGTATTTCGGGTGACAGTTCCCTGAATAGTGTTTCCTTCGGTGACTTGTTCCGCAGTAATATTAACGGTTAAGGTCGGTTTGAAATCGTTGTCAATAATATTGACAATTGCGCTATTTTGTGATCCGATTGTTACGCCGTTGCTGGGATTAGATAGACTCAGATTAATGGTTTCTGTAGTTTCAAAATTACTGTCATCAATGATGGGGATGGTAACGGTTTTACTGGTTTCTCCGTTGGCGAAGTTAACGGTAATTGGGTTATTGTAGTAATCACTTCCTACTGTTGCTGTTCCATTTGTGAGGTTAACTGTAACGCTAACTGCGCCATCACTTCCATTAGTACGGGTGAGGGTAACTGCTGTAACCGGAGTTCCATTCTCATTAACTGAGTAAGTCGCATTACTAAATTGAATGACCCCTGGTACTGCGTCATTATCAATGATACTGAGGGTGGCGGTTTGCTGAGTTCCTAATGTTGCGCCACCTGTGGGATTAGAGATAGTTAAGTTGACGGTTTCGGTGAGTTCGTAAATACTGTCATCGGTGATGGGTATAGTAACGGTTTTACTGGTTTGTCCGTCAGCAAAAGTGACAGTAATCGGTGTGTTGGTATAGTCACCAGGTGCGATAGCACTTCCATCGGTAGGAGTTAAGATAACGCTAACTTCCCCGTCACTTCCACCGCTACGATTTAGCGTAATATTCGCTGTCCCATTATTTTCGTTGACACTAATTTGGTAGTTACTAAGGTTTAGAATACCATTTTGGGGGGCAATATTACTGAGAATTTTAGCAGTAAATTCAGTTGAATCTGATAGATCATTATTATCTTTGGGATCAAGTACAAAGTCAACAAATGAACCTTTTTGAACAGCAACTCGAAGATTGTAATTGCTAGTTTCTGTATTAACAACTTGTGATAAAAACTCAATACCGTCAACAAAAATTTTGCCGATAGTACTACCCCCACCTATAGACCGCAAGCTCCCAGAAAGCTGAACTACACCATCAATTTCGCTTATCCAACGACGTACCGCCCACTGTTGAACAGAAAGTCGTCCTCCACTGGTAATTTGCCCGTTGCTATGTCCACCATTTGCCCATAATTGAGTCCAATAAGTTCCGTTTTGAACATACCACGCTGGAGAACTAAATTGAGTCATCTGTTGGAAATCTGAACTGTTAAATGGTCCATCATAATAACCGTAATACCAGTTATTTTGTCCCTGTAACCCTGAAAATTCAGTCTGAGAGTTAGCAATTTCTACAGTAGGAGTGATTGATTCAACAATAGTTAAAACTGCTGTGGTCTGGGTTCCTAATGTTGCGCCACCTTGAGGATTAGAGAGAGTTAAGTTAACGGTTTCGTCTGGTTCAAATTGAGTGTCGTTAACGATGGGGATATTTACGGTTTTACTGGTTTCCCCATTAGCGAAGTTGACTGTAATTTGGGTGTTATTGTAGTCACTTCCTGCTGTTGCTGTTCCATTTGTGAGGTTAACTGTAACGCTAACTGCGCCATCACTTCCATTAGTACGGGTCAAAGTTACAGCAGTAACCGGAGTTCCATTCTCATTAACTGAGTAAGTAGCATTACTAAATTGAATAACCCCTGGTACTGCGTCATTATCAATAATACTGAGGGTGGCGGTTTGCTGAGTTCCTAAGGTTGCGCCACCTGTGGGATTGGAGATAGTTAAGTTGACAGTTTCGGTGAGTTCGTAAATACTGTCATCGGTGATGGGTATAGTAACGGTTTTGCTGGTTTGTCCATTAGCAAAGGTGACAGTAATGGGGGTATTAGTGTAATCGTCTCCTGCAATTGCACTGCCATTACTAGGGGTTAGGATAACGCTAACTTCCCCGTCACTTCCATTCGTGCGAGTTAAGGTAATGCTTGCTGTACCATTATTTTCGTTGACGGTGTAGTTGCTGCTATTGAGGTTAATTGTTCCCCGTTGCGGTAAGTCATCATTAATGATGGTTAAAACTGCTGTAGTTTGGGTTCCTAATGTTGCGCCACCTTGGGGATTAGACAGACTGAGATTGATGGTTTCGTCTGCTTCCAATTGGCTATCGTTAACGATGGGAATGGTGACGGTTTTACTGGTTTCTCCGTTGGCGAAGTTAACCGTAATTGGGGTGTTATTGTAATCAGATGGTGCAGTTGCTGTTCCATTTGTTAGATTGATTCTGACACTGACTTCTCCATCACTTCCATTAGTTCGCGTGAGGGTGACTGCGGTAACGGGGGTTCCATTTTCATTGACTGAATAAGTCCCATTGCTAAATTGAATAACTTCTGCTTCATTGAGATTAATGGCGACAGCACGAGTATTGTTAGTCTCGTTAGTTTCCCCTTGATTTTTTGAACCATCAGCGACAAATATTAAATAACGGTTTCCCGTCCTAAAGTTAGGAATGGTAATATTGCGAGTAATGCTGTAACTTGCACCGGCGGCTAATGGCGTTTGGGTGGAGATTAATTCTTGGGTAACGTAAGTGTCAGCATTAGCATCAAAAACAGGATCGTTGGAGAGGTAAACCCAATCATACCAATCAGTAGAAGCAGCGGTTGTTCCTTGGTTTTGTACTGTCCAAGAAACTTCAATACTCTTACCGACTGTTCCGGTTGCAGGTACGGAAGCATTAGAAACAATTAAATCGGGAGCAGTTAAACTGATAGCAACCGCAGCGAGGTTATTATTTTCGTTGATTTCCCCTTGATAATTGTCTCGATCAGCAACAAAGAGTAAATATTGATTACCCGGGGTAAAACTAGGTAGGGTAACGTTCTTGCTGATGGTATAACTCGCTCCCGCAGCTAAGGGAGTTTGACTGGAGACCCATTCGGACGTAACTTGAACATCATTGCTATCTAAAGTTTGATTGCTAGAGAGGTAAACTCGATCGTACCAATCCTGACTGGCTGCTCCCGTACCGTTATTAGTGACAGTCCAAGTTAATTCAACTGTTTCCCCTAAAATGGCACTTGTCGGAGCATTGGTAGCAGTAACTTGGAGGTCGGAAGCGGAAATATTAATCGGTAGGGAATAGACGTTGTTATTTTCGTCTGTCTCGCTTTGATAGTTATAGTTGTCAGCTTTGAAGAGTAAATAGCGATCGCCAGTAGCGGTACTGGGTAAGGTAACATTGAGGGTGCGGCTATAGGTTGCTCCGGCTGCTAGGCGAGTAAATGAACCTTGCCAAAGCCAAACTTCTGTCAGATAAGTATCATCGCTATTACCGAAGATTTGGTCAGTAGAAATCACAACCCTGTCATGCCAATCAGCATTAGCCGCAACTGTACCTTGATTCTTCGCATCCCAAGTAACGCTAATCGTTGCACCTATAGTTACCGATGCGGGTGCAGTAGCATTTGAGACAATTAAATCTGGTGCATCTATGCGGATAGGAGTGGCGAGATTATTATTATTTTCGTTGGTTTCTCCCTGTGCATTATTGCCATCTGCTCGGACAATTAAGTAACCATTGCCAACGAAGTTTATTTGATTGGGTAAGGTAATATTTTGGGTTTTGCTATAGCTTCCGCCAGCAGCAACCGGAGTTTGTGCGGCGGCTGAAATACTGGTAATGAAGGTATCAGAACCGTCATAAGTATCATTACTTGACCAGTAAATATAATCAGTCCAATCGGCGGGAGCTTCTACTGTTCCCTGGTTCTGTACTGTCCAAGAAAGGCTGACTGTTTCCCCTAATGCTCCTGATTCTGGTGCAGTAGCATTACTAACAATTAAATCCGGCGCACCAATAGTAATGGCAATGGCCTGACTATAGTTGTTGTTTTCGTTAGTTTCCCCTTGATAATTATAGGCATCAGCGCGGAAAAAGATGTAATAATTTCCTGGTGTAACATTGGGTAAGTTAATACTGCGATTGATCGTGTATGTACCGTTTACGGCTAAGGGTGTTTGAGTGCTTATAAATTGTTCAGCAATGTAACTATCATTGCCATTGCCGGGTATATTATCAGAGGATAGGTAAATAACATCATACCAATCCGCTGGTGCATCCGTCGTACCCTGATTTTTTACCGTCCATGATACATTGATCGCTCCATTCACCACCCCACTACTGGGTGCAGTTGCTCCAGATATAATTAAGTCTGGCGCACCTAAAGTGATAGGAACAGCATAAGTATTATCGTTTTCGTTCGTTTCTCCTTGTTGGTTGTTGTAGAAGTATTGATCTGTAACAAAGATCAAATATTTATCACCAGTTCCTGCATTACTAGGAATGGTAATATTTTGGGTGTCTGTATAACTGGTATTAGCGGCAAGGGGACTTCTTGCGGCTTCCCAGAAAGCGGTAATCCATGTATCTCCACTATCCCAAGTCTGATCATTAGACAGATAAACTGAATCATGCCAATCAGCATCAGCAGAAACTGTACCGTTGTTCAACACTGTCCACGAAACTGATATGGATTGCCCTAAAATACCATTACTAGGCGCAGTCCCACTGGTAATAATTAAATTGGGTGCAGCAATATCAATCGCCTGAGCATAAACGTTATCGTTTTCGTTCGTTTCTCCTTGTTGGTTGTAGTAAGCATCTGTCTTAAATAGCAAATAGCCACTTCCTACTGCACTACTAGGTAAGCTGACTGTACGACTTACTGTATAGGTTTCATTGGGTTCTAAAGGTAGTCCTAGTCCGTAGCCACTACGAATATATTCATAACTGATAACTGTAATATCATCACTATCCCCATAGATATTATTCTTGGAAAAGACTACCTGGTCATACCAGTAGGAACTTTCTGTAGTAACAGAACCGTCATTTTTCCCCGTCCAAGATACAGTAATACTCTGACTAGCACTAGCGGTAGTCGGTGCTGTTACTTCGGTAATAATTAAATTGGGTACAGCAATATTAATCGCCTGAGCATAAACGTTATCGTTTTCGTTTGATTCTACTTGGTAGTTATAAGCATCTGTTCTCACTAGCAAATAGCCGTTACTTACTACACTACTGGGTAAGGTAACGGTACGACTTGCTGTATAGGTTTCATTCGGTTCTAAGGGTAAGCCGTTGCTACTAGAGATATATTCTTGAGCAAGATAAATATCATCACTATCCCCATAGATATTATTCTTAGAGAATGCTACTCGGTCATGCCAGTTAGAAACTGTAGTACCCGAACCGTCATTTTTACCCGTCCAAGATACAGTAATACTCTGACTAGCACTAGCGGTAGTCGGTGCTGTTACTTCGGTAATAATTAAATTGGGTACAGCAATATCAATCGCTTGAGCATAAACGTTATCGTTTTTGTTGGATTCTACTTGGTAGTTATAAACATCTGTCCTGAATAGTAAGTACCCACTTCCTACCGCCTGGACGGGTAAAGTAACGGTACTACTTGCTGTATAGGTTTCATTGGGTTCTAAGGGTAAGCCGTTGCTACTAGAGATATATTGTTGAGCAAGATAAATATCATCACTATCCCCATAGATATTATTCTTAGAGAATGCTACTCGGTCATACCAGTTAGAAACTGTAGTACCCGAACCGTCATTTTTACCCGTCCAAGATACAGTAATACTCTGACCAGCAGTAGCGGTAGTGGGAGCCGTGACATTACTAATAATTAAATTGGGTACAGCAATATCAATCGCCTGAGCATAAACGTTATCGTTTTCGTTTGATTCTACTTGGTAGTTATAAGCATCTGTCTTAAATAGCAAATAGCCACTTCCTACTGCACTACTAGGTAAGCTGACTGTACGACTTACTGTATAGGTTTCATTGGGTTCTAAGGGTAGTCCATAATAGCTGTAGATATAAGAGTCAGTCAAATAAATATCATCACTATCCCCATAGATGTCATTGGTGGAGAAGACTACGCTGTCATACCAGTAGGAACTTCCTGTAGTAACAGAACCGTCATTTTTCCCCGTCCAAGATACAGTAATACTCTGACCAGCAGTAGCGGTAGTCGGTGCTGTTACTTCAGTAATAATTAAATTGGGTACAGCAATATCAATCGCTTGAGCATAAACGTTATCGTTTTCGTTTGATTCTACTTGGTAGTTATAAGCATCTGTTCTCAATAGCAAATAGCCACTTCCTACCGCTTGTCCAGGTAGAGTAACGGTACTACTTGCTGTATAGGTTTCATTCGGTTCTAAGGGTAAGCCGTTGCTACTAGAGATATATTGTTGAGCAAGATAAATATCATCACTATCCCCATAGATATTATTCTTGGAAAAGACTACCTGGTCATACCAGTAGGAACTTCCTGTAGTAACAGAACTGTCATTTTTTCCTGTCCAATTGACAGTGAAAGACTGTCCTAAACCCACACTGGAAGGAGCAGTAGCCTCAGTAATAACTAAATTGGGTAACTCTCCCGTTAGGGTGATAGAGGGAGAAAATTCTGAGGTGTTTCCATCGGGATTAGTCGCTGTGCCAGTAATATAGCTATACAGTCTCTCGGCATTAGACAAGGAAAGGGTAAAATCAGCATGACCATTATCATCTGTAGTAACGGTGATATAGGTACGGTAATCTTCTCCTTCTCCGTTACCACTAGCATCTTGTGTACGATTAGCAAAAATTTCAATCCTGTATTCCTTGTTGGCTTCACTGTTAAGATAACCAATCAGGGTGGCTGTTCCTCCGACAACTTCAGCAGAGGTGAAAATGGGATAATTTTGTAAAGCATTCGCTCCCGTATCGCTATCACCTTCATCATTAGTGGTGACTCCATCCCGTCCTAAATCAATTCCTAAGCCATTATTTTCATAGATACTATTGCCTTGAATAGTATTTTTGTCAGAGTTATCTACGGAAATACCATTAGAGTTGTTATATCCAATTTGATTTCCCGTAATTGAATTACCTTGTGCCTCTTCTTGGATACTCATTCCCTCGGCATTATTAAACAGATAATTATTGGTAATCTGATTACCTGTTGTATCTGCTCCGCGAAGAACAACACCGGTCGATTGATTATAATAGATGTAATTGCCTTGCACGAGGGTATTTTTTGCTCCGGCTAAATCAATTCCATCATCCCCGTTACCTAAAAAATTGTAGTCTTGGTTAGTCCCAATCCAGTTACTAAGGATTTGATTATTATTGGCGATATTTCCATAGGACAATACACTTACACCGGTGTTAGTATTACCAGCAATAACGTTTTCTTGAATAAGATTATCTGAACCGTTAACTATCCCCACCCCAACCCCATTAGGACGGGATGAAGTTCCTGATGAATCAAGACCAATGTAATTATTAATGACTTGGTTGTTAATTGCAGTTTCATTATTAATTAATACACCTGTTCCCGTATTACCAGAGATAATATTCCTTTCACTGGTAGTCGCTCCCCCAATCAGATTATTCCCAGATTCAATTAAAATACCGCCTTCTCCATTGCCCGAAAATCCCTCAAAAATGTAGTCATCATAACCAATATAATTACCTTGAATAATATTATTACCTTGATCAATTAAGCGCATTCCATAGCTACTAAACTGGGTAATAATTAAGCCACGGACGGTACTGTCACCAGCACTAATAACTAGACCCGACAATCCTTCACCTGCTTGATAACCACTAATTTGAATTATCGGCGTTCCCTCGTATCCCGGTTGACTGGTACCATCAATAAAGACAGGGGACGTAATTTCTGGCAAAGCCGATAAGGGAGTTATGGTATTTGTATAGTATCCACCCTCACCAATATTAAACAAAATGGTATCTGTACCCGGATTATTATTAGACTCAGTTATTGCCCATCTGAGGGAACCCTCCCCATCATCGTCGGTATTAGTAACTGTGTAAGTAGTGCCTAGATTAGAGGTTGCAGTTGTTGTTTTCTGTACTGACGGAGGATTATTCATATCCTTAGCTCCAAGACAAAGAAGTTTAATACTGAGGCGTTCATCGTTGACTATTTCTCCGCAAGTTTAGCCTAGGCTACCTAGCTATGTCAAGAAGTTTTCAGTAATTTCATCTGGGCTTTTGAAAAACTTAACGGCTCTTCGGTAATTGTTATGCAAATAATTAACTTAAAATAAAATTCGATGAGAGTGCCTACGCCTAAAAGTAGCTGAAATCTATACAGGGAGACACTTACGGCACAAATA
>VYKV01000264.1_pt2 | contig 14814 bp, 12 predicted proteins | sample 5114461 | NCBI WGS metagenome assembly VYKV01 (sample SAMN12291816, study PRJNA351875) | freshwater metagenome | isolation source: freshwater lake | place: USA: Michigan, Gull Lake | collected 2011-07-05 | reverse complement strand
ACTAATAATACTATCCATAAAGGGTGTCTTTTTCCTTTATCTTTCCGAAAGTCCTTGACTTGTTTCAGTTTTTCTATTAAGCTCAACATATATTTTAAAAGTTGCCGGTCACTTCTCATTTTACCTAACTGTGATCGCTTTTACTTTTGATATTCTGATGGGAGAATGAATCAGCCCTAGGGGAGCGGGGGAGATGGGAGCGGGGAGAATAAATAAAAATAATCTCCTGACTGACTCCTGAATACTGACTCATGAATGCTGACTGCTGACTCCTAACCCCACCAACAAACTTTTTGCCGCAAACCCTAATTAGGGTTTGCTGAATAAATCTAAAAACCTTGTCGGATAACACTTTTGTACTTTTTTGACATCAAAAAGTGCCAGCAATTGCAGTGATCCAGGGGAAAATTTAGGTACTTTTTCCCTGAAAATTAGGTAATTGACCACCTGAAAATGGGTAAAACCCCAACCCCCAACCCCCAACCCCCACCCCCAACCCCCACCGAAAAACTTTTTGCCGCAAACCCTAATTAGAGATTGTTCAGTACAAAGGCTCTAAAATTGCCAGTGCCATTTATTGGACTGAAGACTTGTTTTTTCGGTCTTGTGGCTTTATCATGGGTACTGTGTGGTGTGTGTGATGTGAAGGAGTAAGATGACTGCTAATAGCCAACTTATCTCCGTCAAGGCTCTACAAGCTTTGATGAAGCGAGGGTTCAAACCTTCGGTCTCTGGTAGACGGCATCAAAAATCTTGGTTAATAGCTTTAGACGGCGATACCTCAAAACGATTATTCGATATCGTTTTCTCCCTATCGGTTCTAATTTTCTTTTCGCCGCTTTATTTAATCTTAGCCTTATTGATCGCGATTAGTTCCCCCGGTCCGGTCTTCTATGTGCAGAAGCGCGTCGGTCAAAACTTCCAGCATTTCAACTGTATTAAATTCCGTACTATGGTAATGGATGCGGATAAGGTATTAGAGAGACTGATGGAAGACTCTCCCCAACTGCGGGCGGAATTCGAGGATAATTTCAAGCTTAAGGACGATCCCCGTATAACTTGGATTGGCAAGTTTCTCCGCTTAACCAGTTTAGACGAGTTTCCCCAATTCTGGAACGTCCTGCGAGGAGATATGAGCGTCGTCGGTCCGCGGCCTTTAGTTCCCGAAGAATTGCAGAAATATGGCAATCGCATCGACAAAGTTTTAACTATTCGCCCCGGTTTGACTGGTTTATGGCAAGTTTCCGGACGTAATGACATCCCCTATCCCCTGCGGGTGCAGATGGATGTGTATTACGTTAATTCGCGTAACTGGTTAACCGATATCTGGGTAATCTTCAGAACTATCGGTGTTGTGGTTTTTCCCAAAAATAACGGTGCTTACTAAAGCGGTGAATAGTAATTAAAAATTACTCACTGCTGTTTCCATGTAATTAATCGCTAGACTGGAGGAGAGAAGGGCAGAACTTGCTTTTTTCTCCGCTTTTTTTGAGAAATATTATGACAGTAATTAGGGTTTGCCCTGACCTTACACGATCGAGTGCTGTCTTTCAGCTATGTTTATTGTTCCCTAGGGCAGTTGGGAACTAACAGCGATCGCTAAATTTCTGTTTTTTGATCGCAATTTACAGCCTTTCCCATAGACATAAAGTATAACCTAATTTGGTATTGACGAACAGCTACCCAAAACGAAAACTTCCTACAGGTTTGATAAATAGAATTAAATGCTTGATCATCTCGGTTTGTAGGCAAAGGGAGACAGATTTACCCCTATCCCTAGGAACATAAAAGTGCGCTGTCAAAAAAGAATTGTAATCATACCAAACCGGGGACTTTGCGATAGATAGAAGCGATCGATCCCCGGAATCCTACACGGGTAAATTCTACCTCATCTCCCGCTTCATAGATCTGTTCTTTCCAGATTACCGAATCCTCGCGACGGTGACATTCAATTTTCATCTGGTTTTGATGGATAAGAATGTATTCTTTTAAGGTGGGACAGGTTTGATAATCGCTAAATTTATCACCCCTATCAAAGGATTCCGTAGATTTCGATAATACTTCAATAATCAGAACGGGATAGAGAATAAAATCATCGGTATTGTTAATCTCTCTCTCGTCACAAACCACCGCAATATCGGGATAATAATAACAATTTGCCTCCTCTAACCGGACTTTGATATCGGAAGTGAGAACAAGACAGGGACTATCATCGAGATGGATATTCAATAAAGTGGCTAGATTAGTATTTAAGACAATATGCGGCTTTTTTGCCCCTACCATCGCATAAATCCGTCCTTTTCGGTACTCGTGCTTGATCGGACTGACTCTTTCCCCTTCTAGATACACTTCTGGAGAGACATAAAAAAAATTAGGATTCGTCACCATGGTCCTCATGCTCCCTATTCTCGAATAACTAAATTATAGCCTTTCGGAATCATTGCTCTTGGACTCAATCTCGGTAGACTAATAGATCAATGATTGTCATTTGTAATATAAATATTACAATTATGTGACAAAATAGAAATAACGACTCTCAAAGAGACGTTATTTAGGAATGAATCCCGAAAACGATTGATATCCATAGGTTTGCCAGAATGTCCAACGCTAAAAGTTACAAAGATACCGTTAATTTGCCCCAAACTGACTTTGATATGCGAGCAAATGCCAGCAAACGTGAGCCAGAAATCCAGAAATTCTGGCAAGATGAGCAAATATATGAGAAATTAGCGCAAAATAACCCCAAAGAATTATTTATTCTCCACGATGGACCACCCTACGCTAACGGGTCTCTGCATATCGGTCATGCTTTAAATAAAATTCTCAAAGACATTATCAATAAATATAAACTGCTGCAAGGCTACAAAGTGCGCTATGTGCCGGGTTGGGATTGTCACGGGTTGCCGATCGAACTGAAGGTTTTACAAAGTCTCAAAAGCTCGGAAAAAGAGGGTCTAACCCCTTTGAAATTACGTCAGAAAGCCCACGATTTTGCCCTTCAAACGCAAAAAGAACAGTGTGAAGGTTTCAAAAGGTATGGAGTCTGGGGAGACTGGGAAAATCCCTATTTAACCCTACAACCTGAATACGAGGCCGCTCAAATTGCCGTATTCGGAAAAATGGCCCTGAAAGGTTATATTTATCGGGGACTAAAACCGGTTCACTGGAGTCCCAGTTCTCAAACCGCTTTAGCTGAGGCCGAATTAGAATATCCTGAAGGTCACACTTCTCGCAGTGTCTATGTTGCTTTTCCGATTACGTCAGTTTCAACCCCGGTTTTAACGTCATTTTTGCCTAATTTATCCGTCGCTATCTGGACGACTACTCCCTGGACTTTACCCGGGAATTTGGCCGTCGCATTAAACCCAGAATTAAACTATTCAGTGGTGGAAACTAGCGAGTCTAATTATCTAATTGTAGCGACGGATTTAGTCGAAAAATTGGCCGACACTTTTAACCGGACTTTGACGATTAAAGCAACGGTTAAAGGTCTGGAATTAGAACATACTAAATATCGTCATCCTTTGTTTGACAGAGAAAGTGCTATTCTCATCGGTGGGGATTATGTCACCACCGATTCTGGGACCGGATTAGTTCATACTGCTCCCGGTCATGGTCAGGAGGATTATATCGTCGGCCAACGTTACGGTTTACCGATACTTTCTCCCGTCGATGATAAGGGAAATTTCACCGCAGAAGCGGGACAATTTGCGGGTTTAAATGTCTTGAAAGATGCCAATGAAGCAATCATTTTAGCACTGACAGAAAAGGGTGCGTTACTGAAAGAGGAAGCATACCAGCATAAATATCCCTACGATTGGAGAACCAAAAAACCGACAATTTTCCGCGCAACGGAACAATGGTTTGCTTCCGTGGAAGGATTCCGAGAATTAGCTTTAGACGCGATTGATTCTGTGCGTTGGATTCCTGCAACGGGTAAGAATCGCATCACTTCTATGGTCAGTGAAAGAAGCGATTGGTGTATCTCTCGTCAGCGCAGTTGGGGGGTTCCTATTCCTGTTTTTTATGACGAAGAAACGAATGAACCTCTGTTAACGGAGGAGACGATTAATCACGTTCAAGCTATCTTCGCTGTCAAGGGTTCTAATGCTTGGTGGGAGTTATCCGTAGAGGAATTGTTACCTCCCAGTTATCGCGATAATGGTCGCAGTTATCGCAAGGGAATGGATACTATGGATGTGTGGTTTGATTCTGGTTCTAGTTGGAATGCGGTGGCTAATGCTCGACCAGAATTAAGTTATCCTGCGGATATGTATCTAGAAGGATCGGATCAGCATCGGGGATGGTTTCAATCGAGTTTATTAACCAGTGTCGCTGCTAATGGTATTGCTCCCTATAAAACGGTGTTAACTCACGGTTTTGTTTTGGATGAACAGGGACGAAAAATGAGTAAATCTCTGGGTAATGTCATCGATCCTAATGTGATCATTAATGGTGGTAAAGACCAGAAAAAAGAACCCGCTTATGGGGTGGATGTGATTCGGTTATGGGTGTCCTCGGTGGACTATACCAATGATGTGAATATCGGTCAAAATATTCTCAAACAGTTGGTAGATATCCGTAATAAAATCCGTAATACTGCCAGGTTTTTACTGGGGAGTTTAAATGATTTTGATCCCGTTAAAGATGCGGTAGCTTATGAAAATCTACCAGAGATCGATCGCTATATGTTACATCGTATCTCGGAAGTGTTTACAGAAGTAACAGCAGCTTTTGAAAGTTTCCAATTTTTCCGCTTTTTCCAGACGGTACAGAATTTTTGTGTTGTCGATTTATCTAACTTTTATATCGACATCGCTAAGGATCGTTTATACATTTCTGATCCTAATTCTTTCCGTCGTCGCAGTTGTCAAACAGTCTATGCTATTGCTTTAGAAAATCTCGCTAAAGCGATCGCTCCTGTCCTGTCTCATCTAGCGGAAGATATCTGGCAATTTCTCCCCTACAAAACTCCTTATTTATCGGTATTTGAGTCAGGATGGCTAAACATCGATCCTGCTTGGAATAATCGCGAATTGGCCGATAAATGGGCCAAATTACGGCAGCTACGCACCGAAGTTAATAAGGTGATGGAAACTGCCAGAAATGATAAAGCGATCGGTGCTTCTTTAGAGGCAAAAGTTTTACTTTATGTTCCCGATGAAACCTTAAAACAGGAGTTAGAATTATTCAACAATTGTGATAGTTTGACGGGGAATAAAGTCGATGAATTGCGTTATCTATTTCTCTCTTCTCAAGTGGAATTAGTCAGGGATATTAGCGCAATTCAAACCGCAGAATATAAGGGAGAATCGGACTTTGTTTCGGTGGGAATTGTCAAAGCAGACGGCGAAAAATGCGATCGCTGTTGGAATTATTCCACTCAAGTGGGAAAATTTGCCGATGATCCCACTATTTGTGAGCGCTGTAATGCCGCTTTAAAAGGAGAGTTCTAAGTTAAATTAAAAGGGTGCTTTATTTTTTAATAAAGCACTCTTGTTTAATCCTCAGCTAAAAACTTATTCACAGGTATTAACTCTAGCGAATAGATAATTAGGGATGGAAGATTACCAATCAGCTTTTTTACAACGTCATCAAGATACAGAAATACTTTGTAAATCTAATAGGAAAATAGCTGCTATGCACTTTGGAGGTATTACGATCGAATGTTTGCTGAAATCTATGATCTTAGCTTCGGTATCCAGTCAAGAATGGAAAACTGATTCCCATAACCCCGGACATACCATAACTAATCCGGGTCACAGTTTTACAGCTGCTCTAAGAAGTCATAATCGTCTCTATTCGAGAGTTCAAAAATTTCCAGAGGTGATAAAATGGATTAATATAGTAGAAAATCCTAGTCAAAATTTTATAACTATGCGTTATTCCAGCAGTGAACCGAATGACGATGAATACAAGCAGTGGTTATCAGCTTATACAAGTCTGAAACAATGGCTTCATAAACAAGCTACTCAACTTTGAGGAGATAGTTATGTCAGAAACTTGGTTAAGATCACTGAAACAAAAATTAACAGATATATATGTGCAGAAAAAAGCACAAGAATGGGTTAATCTCAATGTATCTACTGCTGGACTTTTGAATATAACTATCATTAGTGATAGGTTTGAAAATTTATCAACAACTCAGCGAATAGAAGCAGTTAAAAATGACATAGGACAACAGCATAAATCTTTAGGTTTTATATCTTTATATACTATTCAGGAGGCAGCCTCTCTCGATCTAAAAGCTCCACAACTTCTGGACACAAAATCAATTCACACTTGGCAGGATTTAGCCTTGTGGTCAGCTAATCCACAAAATCAATCACCTAATCCACAAAATCAATCACCGTCTTCTCCCAAACTTTGTCTTCCTAGAACCGTAACTTTTTATTCTTTTAAAGGGGGAGTAGGTAGGACAACTGCTTTAATTCATGTTGCTTGGATTTTAGCGATGCGAGGTCGTAAAGTAGTAGCTGTTGACTTGGATTTAGAAGCACCGGGGTTAAGCACAGCTTTTCCCTTAAATCCCTTACCGGAATACGGAATTGTGGACTCTAAAGTTGATGATCTGCGAGCAACAACAATTCTCGATAATGGGGAAACACTCTGGTCAACTTTTAGTCGAGAGATTCAAAATCAGTTAAAACCTGATCTTATCTTAGTAGATTCGTGTACTGGAATCAATGAATGGGGAGCTTTATCTTTACTACAGGCAGCCAACGAAGCAATTATTTTTTTATTTCCTAACGAACAAAATCAAAAAGGAATCGAGCTTGTTTTGAAATCTTTGACTTCTTTTGGCCGACTTTCGCTTAATTTTGTTTTTTCACCCGTTCCCGATTTAAGTGATACGGGAATAACTAAAGTTACTCATGCTTGGCAAATTTTCCAAAAGGATATTGACAAAAATATAGATATAGATTCAGAAGACTATCTAATCATACCTTATATTCCCTCGATCGCTCTAGCAGACCGCTATCCTGTCACTGGATTACTGGATTATTATACTCGCATTGCTAACTTAATCGATGAAGATACCAATTTTCAGTAGATAGCATCCGAGGGAACCTTGATTCCTTCTTAATTCTCGCTTTGGTCGTGCTTTGATGACATCCCAGCTGCCATTTGCCGTTGAGATAAATTTCCCTCTTGACCAAGTTGATAGAGCAAGTTTCTTTGTTCTATGTTAAGATGTTGGTGGCTTCGTTTTTGTGTCTGATCTGTTGTTGTATTGATCAGACAGTACCTGATGAGCCTTTTTCTGTCAACTCTTAAGGAGTCGTGCGTTTCATTTTTGAATTGGCAATATTAGGACGGATAAAAATTATGGTTAATTATCTCAGTCAAGAAGAGAAATTACTAGCAGCCGAAGAAGAAAAGTATCTAGAGGAAGAAGATGATGTGGATTTTCCTCCTGCGGATATTATTGCTTACAATGAGCAGCGATCCTGCTCTGATCTAGTTAGAATGTATCAAAAAAAACAATTGGTTATCGATCCAGATTTTCAAAGAGATGTGGTGTGGACTGATCCACAACAAACTCGTTTTATTGATAGTTTAATGAAACAGTTACCGATTCCTAGTATGTGTATTAGTCTTGACTATAAGACAGATAAACGCTATATCATCGATGGATTACAACGAATTAGTACCATCGTCAAATTTTTAACTACTGAAAATTGGAAGCTATCAAAATTAGCTGATGTAGATTCGTCTATTTCTGGAAAAACAGTTGAGGAAATAAAAACTCAGCATGAAGAATTATATGAACGCGTAGAAAATATGACTATTCCCATCACCATGATTCGCTATGACTCCAGCAAAAAAACTCATAATAATTATATTTTTAACATTTTCCATCGCTTAAATACTGGTGGAGTAAAACTCAATAATCAGGAGATCAGAAATTGTATCTATAATGGCGAGTTTAATAGTTTTTTAAAAAAATGCGCTCAATATGAAAACTGGCTTTTGCTGATGGATCGAAAGCAGAAAAAAGCATCTCGATTTGAAGATGAAGAATTAGTGCTTCGTTTCTTTGCTTTTTATGATGAATACCAGAACTACAAGGGGAAATTGACAGGATTTTTAAATGATTATATGTATAAACATAGATTTGCTCACGAAGATTTTATTCAAGATCAAGATCAATTATTCAAGCAAACTGTTGACTTGATTTATGATAGAATCTTCAAAAAGGAACCTCTCAAAACCAGTAAAGTTATTGCTGAGGGAATTCTCTTAGGAGTTGCCAAAAATTTAGATACTTTAGTCAAGCTCTCCAATGATAAATTACAAGACAATTATTCTAGATTAATAAAATCTGAACCATTTTTGACTAAAAATTTAGCTGGTGGTATTTATCAAAAAGATAAGGCTTTAGAGAGAATTAATACATCTATCAAAATTTTTTCATCTACTGGTAATGGTTACTAAAGATTATTTACTCAAGACGTTAAACTGGCTTGATCAACTCTATAATGACCCTACAGCTGATGATCAAAAAACTTCTTCTTATTCTAAACTAGCTCTTATAGAATTATGTGGCTGGATCGAGGAAACTATGGATGATATAGTTTTAAGATGTGCTAAACGATGCTTAAAGTCCGAAGCCAACCAAAAATTCATCAAAGACGAGATTATTAAGCCTAACTCTAACTTTCAATATGAAGCTTTTAGAAAAATGTTGATGATGGTTATTGGTTTAGCAACATTAGAAAAAATCGAAGAACAGTTAGAAACAACTGGTAAAATTAGTGCTTTAAAAGGTTATCTTGTTAATCTAAAGAGAAGTCGCAATCAAGCTGCTCATACTCATACTAAAGGTACTTTGACAACTTATGACGCTCCTTCTAAAACTAAATATAATTTTGAGAGAATATATGCTTGGTTAACAGAGTTAGATGCAGAATTGCAACGTCATAACTGTTGACTTATTTCTCACAGGATCGCTTTTAGCGCATCTTCGACAAAGACAATCAGTCAAAATTAAACCCCCTAACCAGCGAAAATTAACTGTAAGCGCTCGAAAAACTGGGAAAATATTCAATTGATTCAATGTTATCTTTTTTAACTATCCTGCCCATGAATAATCAGGTCATCCGTACTGATAAAGCTCCGGCCCCTGTGGGTCCCTATAATCAAGCGATCGCCGCTACTGGTCCTTTTCTCTTTGTTGCGGGACAAATTCCCCTAGATCCCGTCACGGGTGAAATCGTCTCCGGGGAAATTAGCGCCCAAACCGAACAAGTTATGGCCAATCTAGAGGGCATTTTAACCGCCGCAGGAGCCAATTGGTCAAATGTGGTGAAAACTACCGTCTTTCTCTCGGATTTAGCCAATTTCGGGGCAATGAATCAAGTTTATGCCCGTTATTTCCCCCCGGAAACTGCGCCGGCCCGGGCCTGTGTGGAAGTGGCCCGTCTTCCCAAAGATGTGCTAGTGGAAATAGAATGTATTGCCGCTTTACCCTAAAAATTAAGGTGGGCATTGCCCACCCTAGTTCAATCTCTCTCTAGACCACCAAAGCTTCTAGAATCGTCTTATTGTAGATAATTCGCCCTACAGTAGTACGCACATACTGGGAAATTATCTGACCATCCTTCTCGCGGGTTTTGCGCTCCCGATAATATTTCCAGATGCTGCCATCGGGGAGAGTTTCCGTTTCCAGGACTTCCTCATCGGGTTTATTGGTTTTCACCTTTTCTCCGACCGGTAAACGCAACCACACAGAAGCGTGCAGATCCACCAATCCCTGATCGAAAGAGCGAATAGCGTCATCCATGCTGGCGAAATAACGACCTCCACCCTTTTGGGCCTTGGGATTTTCGGCCGTGAGATAATAACAACCCAAAACCATATCCTGAGAAGGGGCAACAATCGGACGACCGGTCGCCGGTGAGAGAATATTATGACAAGCTAACATCAACAGGCGCGCTTCCGATTGTGCTTCCAGGGAGAGGGGAATATGTACGGCCATTTGGTCCCCGTCAAAGTCAGCGTTAAAAGCGGGACAGACGAGGGGATGTAACTGAATCGCCCGGCCCTCCACCAATATCGGTTCAAACGCCTGAATACCCAAACGGTGCAGGGTGGGGGCGCGGTTTAACATCACCGGGTGTCCCGTGATCACTTCATCCAAGACGTGCCAAACGTTGACATCCCCCCGTTGGATCATTTTCTTGGCCGCCTTGATATTATTGACGATGCCTAATTTAATTAAACGATGGATAACGAAGGGTTGGAACAATTCGATCGCCATTTCCCTGGGTAAACCGCATTGATAGATCTTCAATTTCGGACCGACAACGATAACCGAACGTCCCGAATAGTCCACCCGTTTACCGAGGAGATTTTGACGGAAACGCCCCTGTTTACCCTCGATAATATCCGATAAAGACTTCAGGGCGCGATTATTGGCTCCCACCACCGTGCGACCACGACGACCGTTATCAATTAAAGCATCGACTGCCTCCTGTAACATCCGTTTTTCGTTGCGGACGATAATTTCGGGGGCGAGAATTTCTTGCAGACGGGATAAACGGTTATTGCGGTTAATCACCCGACGGTAGAGATCGTTCAGGTCAGAGGTGGCAAAACGGCCGCCGTCCAACTGCACCATCGGGCGTAAATCGGGGGGAATCACGGGAATTACGCTTAAAACCATCCATTCTGCCTGAGAACCCGTGGCGATAAAGTTATCGATTACCCGGAGACGTTTAATTAATTTTGCCCGTTTTTGCCCCTTACTTTCGACAATTTCCGTCCGCAGTCTTTCCGCTTCTTCTTCCAGGTTAATTTCCTGTAAGAGTCTTTGGATAGCCTCGGCCCCGATCCCCACTTCAATACCGACTAATTCCGAATCCTCTGCGTAGATTTCTTCTTCGATCTCTAACCATTGATCTTCGCTGAGGAGTTGTTTATAACTAAGATTGCTCGCATTACCCGGATCGAGAACCACATAGGCATTAAAATAGACGATTTGCTCCACGTCCCGCAGGGGCATATCGAGCAGGATACTGAGATAACTGGGAATACCTTTAAGATACCAAACGTGGGTGACGGGGGCGGCTAATTTGATAAAACCCATGCGATGACGACGTACCCGCGACTCGGTGACTTCTACCCCGCAACGTTCACAGACAATCCCCCGGTGACGGACGCGTTTGTATTTACCACACCAACATTCCCAGTCTTTCGAGGGGCCAAAAATTTTCTCGCAGAATAACCCATCCATTTCCGGTTTGAGAGTCCGATAGTTGATCGTTTCTGGTTTGGTTACTTCTCCGACGACTTGACCGTTAGGTAGGGTTCTTTCTCCCCATTGCCGAATTCTCTCGGGGGACGCTAAACCGATTTTGACGTAATCAAATCTTTGATCTGTTGGAGTCTTCATTCTGAATTTTTTACTATGGGTAATGATTCTGGGATAAGCGATCGCTCTCGCGTTCTCGATGCCCCGATGACAACTATTAGGCAGAAACGACAGTTAACTCAGTCACTTTTTCTTTGGGTCAAACTGGCCTGACCGAGTCCGGGACATTACATTATACAATTTTTCTAGTTCGATCGACCATTAAGTGATATTTTCCCAGATGGTGATGCTGCCGTCGGCCGCAGCCGCCGCTAGGTGGCAATAATCGGGGCTGAGAACTAAACTGGAGATCGGCGATGATCGCTCATTGGTGGCGGTGAGAGTTGCGATCGCCTGTTGATAATTAGCTAACCAGATTTTAATCTCTCCGTCGGTTCCCCCCGTAAATAACCATTGACCCTTCTCTGCGAATAGCAAGCTTGTCACCTGACCATTATGGGCATTGATCACCCGAATTGGCGCAAAATGACCGCTTTTCTCCGGGTCGTATTGCCAGATTTTCACCGTACCATCCACACAACCGGCGGCAATAATCTGACCATCGGCAGCGATTGCAAGACTCTGCACCGAAGAAACGTTACCGGATAAGACGGCGATTTTTGCTCCCGATCCCAATTGCCAGAGGGTGACAGTGCCATCACCTCCAGCTGCGGCAATAAAATCTTGATTAGGAGCCACTGCTAGGGCATAAATTGCCCCCAGACTGTCATAGGAACTAAATTCTTCGGTTTCCTGCTCTAAATTCCACTGTTTTAGGGTTTGATCGTAACTACCACTAACCAAAAAATGCCAACGGGGGGCAAAATCCAGGCCGTGAATCGAACCGAGATGACCGAGGAAAATTTGATTTAATTCCAGATTACTGGCATCGCTGGCTAAAGTCCATAATTTAACGGTTTGATCGAATCCTCCCGTCGCTAGATGATAATCGCCGTTTCTGGTGACTGCTAGGGCTAAAATGCCCTGATCATGAGCTTCAACCGTATTAATCAGGGTTCCTCTCGCAAAATCCCAGATTTTTAGGGTACGATCCCAACTAACGCTAATTAAAAACCGTTGATCCTCGGTAATTGCGATCGCTGTGATCATTTCCCGATGGGCGGTCAGACGGCGATAATAGTGCCAATGGGGTATATCGACGGGGGGGGAAGTGGGAGTTAAATTAAGGGCGGGTAGGGTGATTTGTGGCTCATTTTCCGCTTTTGTTGCGCTAATATCCGCCGATTCTTCGTTAATCGGCAAAATCTCTCTGTGTAAACGACCGTAGGATTTTTCCAGATGTTCGATGCGTTCGAGCAGCGCGTTACGGTTGATATATTGAATAATTTGATTGTAGGACTGTTCGAGGGCGAGAATATTCTCCTCTAATTCTGCGACCGCACGGGCGTTATCCCTGGCCACCGCGGGACTCAGGGACTGTATTTGTGCTGATAAAGCTTCTTTTTCTTCTTCCCACTGACTCTGTAATTGACCGGTCATCTCAGTTAAGCGTTGACGTTGCAGGGTTCTTTCTCGGAGACGATTGAGAATATTCAACCCGAAAGTCACTACTAGGAGGAATAAAAGCAAAAACCCGGCACCCATGGCCATAAGGGTAAGCAGGGTTAAGCCTAGGGCGATATATTCCGCTAATTCTAGCCAATGGGGGCGATGGTCGGTCATTTTGCAGTTACCGGTAAAGAAGAATTTATTATCTCCTGATTTCAGACTTATGCTAACGCTAATTGCTGCCTTGGGATTGACTAAAATTAATTTTTAAGCAGGAGTTAAGACTTTTTCCTTAGTTTCTATCGGTGCGGTTAAAGCGGATTCTAAATCGGCTTTCCCTAGTCTTGCTTCCAAAATTTTCAGCACTTCCCGTCCAAAATCATCGGGATTTTGTCGCCATGCTTGCAGACAAACTTCGCCCAAAAATGACCCCAAAGGTTCAGGATTCCAGAGCAGTTTTTTGGCTGTCCAGGGCATTAAACTCATGGGATCGTAGTCGGGTTTAATAATTTCTTTTTTGAGGGCGTATTCTTCTAGATGGGTGTGGGGTTGTAGTCCGATAAAAAAGATGGCTGGTTCCACTTTATTCTAGGGTTTCATCAATAACATTAAAGGAATAATTTACCGAAACCAGATCATTAAAACCGGCCGCTTTTAAGTCTCGACAATTTTGCAGAACTGTCCGCAAATTATAGCCCATACGCATTTTGCGGACTAATTCCTGAGAGCCAGCGGTGATGCCAATTTCAAAGTAATTCATGCCTGTTTTTACCATTAAATCGCATAGTTTTGGGGTGAGATTATCGGCACGAATATAGGCAGCCCAACGTATATCTTTCATCCCGGCAGCGAGGATTTTTTCTAATAGTTCTTCTACATCGTCGATAAATTTTCTGGCGGGGATAAATTGGGCATCGGTAAACCAGAAATTGCGAATGCCGCGGTCGTATAATTGGCGCATTTCCTTAACTACTTCGTCTGCTGGATTAATGCGTACTTGTTTACCTTCGACGACGGTATAGATGCAGTAGCAGCAGTTATGGGGACAGCCGCGCTTGGTTTGTACCCCGATATAAAAGTCGTTTTCTTGGAAATAGTAGGAAAATTCCGGCCAAATACTGGCGATATAGTCGTAGTTGCAAGCGGATTTTTCTAAGGGGGTGGGGGATTCGTGGATTAAACGCGGCCGGGGTGTGGTTTCTCCGACGACATAACAACGTTCATCGCTAAAGTCCTGGCCGGAGAGGAATTTTTCTAGCAGGGTTTCCCCTTCTCCCACTGATACAATTGTTCCTGTGGGCAGTTTGGTTTTTAGTTGTTCGTAGAAAACACTGACGGCACCACCCCCGACGATAACTCGCGCTTCGGGATGGTATTTTTTGGCCCGCTGCAACCCTCGGCGAATTAGTCCCTGATTGCGCCATAATTCGCCGTAGTAGGCTGTTGTCACCTTTAAACCTCCTAAAGCACCTCGCAGCTTGATTAGGGGGTTTTTAGCGTAGTAAAATTCAAAGGCGTTTTGCAGGGGATTGCCACCGCGACCACCGACGGGAGCATATATTTGAATATCCCGCCAGGAGAATACTAGCAGGGTGGGTCGAAATTCGTCAACACAGCGATCGAGGGCTTGGTTAAAGTCTAAGGGGGGGACTGTACCAAGGTCAAAAATCCTTTGTTCGATGTCGGGGAATAGTTTATGAACGTGGTCGGAAAGATAAACGACACCGATGGGGAAAATGGGGTTACAGGGGAGTCTAACGTAGAGGATGCGTTGTGCTTGCGGTTGAGTCATGGGATTTCTGAAGGGGATGGAGACGCATTCTGAGTAATCTTAATTTGACATCCTCGCCGCCGTAAAACGGACGGCGATTCCTCACCACGCCACTTTTTTAGGGTGGTCGCGTCAACGGGGTTGACGCAGATAGCGAAAAACGCTTAATTGCTTAAGT
>VYKV01000263.1_pt1 | contig 14835 bp, 13 predicted proteins | sample 5114461 | NCBI WGS metagenome assembly VYKV01 (sample SAMN12291816, study PRJNA351875) | freshwater metagenome | isolation source: freshwater lake | place: USA: Michigan, Gull Lake | collected 2011-07-05 | reverse complement strand
TGATAACTGATAACTGATAACTGATAACTGATAACTGATAACTGATAACTGATAACTGATAACTGATAACTGATAACTGATAACTGATAACTGATAACTGATAACTGATAACTGCTTAAACCCAAGAATGGAGAGCGCGTAATTGGGGCGTTTTTTTAGCTTGGTGGGTCTGCATTCTTTGTAAAACATCATCGAGAATTGTCACCGCTTTGCGGATATATTCCCCCTTATTCAGCATGACACATTCGGCCCTTTCGGCCATAGCGGCATCGGTAATCTCGGCCCTGGAAGGAATACTTTTCTTGACCAGATTTTCTAGGACTTGGGTGGCCCAAATTACCGGAATATGTGCCGCTTCGCATAACCAGAGAATTTCCTCTTGAATTTCTGCTAGTCTTTGATAGCCAATTTCTACAGCTAAATCGCCCCGAGCAATCATCACCCCAAAAGGTTGTTTACCGGCGGCATGGATGATTAATTCGGGAAGATTTTTCACGGCTAAAGGTGTTTCTATTTTGGCCACAATTGCCTTTTGTCGCCAAGCATCCCCCAAACGACTTTGTAACTCTAGCTGTAGCGCTTCGATATCACTGGCTTTCTGCACAAAAGAGTAACCGATAATATCGGCATTTTGGGCAATAAAATCTAAATCTTGCCGGTCTTTTGCGGTCAAAGGATCGATATTTAAGACGGTATCGGGGAAATTTAGGCCTTTATCTGCCTTGAGTTTTTCTCCTTTCTCTCTTGCGTGGGTAATTTTTAGTAAAAGACCTTCTGGCATTATGGCAATAACTTCGGCCCCAATATGACCATCATCAATCCAAACTTTCGCCCCGACGGGAATTTGGGGAATAATCTCCGGTTGGGAACAATTAGCCTGAAAATACTGAGGATGAGCAGTGTGGGGCGGTTGGGTGGTTAAGAGGAGAAAATCCCCTTGATATAGTCTGGTTTGGGACTGGGGGGCTAAAATCTGTTCTAAACGGATTTTTGGGCCAGCTAAGTCCATATAAACCTTACAGGTATGTCCATTGACTAAATTTTCGGGATTTTTGACCGCCTCGCGCAGATTTTCGATCATTCCCTGCCATTCTTTGGGGCTATCATGGGCGCAATTAATGCGAATACAGTCCATCCCGCAACGCAGTAATTGAGCGATAAAATCGGGGTCGGTTGCCGCCTCCGTCGGCATTGTCACCATAATTCGCACCCGACGCCGGGGGGAAGGCAGACCGAAAACTTCGGCGCTATGGGAAGCTAAAAGTTGATCTCCTTGGAAAAATGCCTCTAAAGGGGGATGTTTGGGTAATAATGAGGCTTCTTGATGACAAACCGCCCCTAAAGTGGCAATTACCGCATCGAGAGTCGGTAAAACTTTTGATTCAATCCGGCCTAGGGAAGATAATCCCCAGGGCATTAAAGCTAATTGTAAATCCCGGATATCTTCTTGTCTCAGGGCGAGATAATAGGCTAAATTACGGGTGCTAGGTTGAAAATTCTCCTTTTCAATGAGGTTTTTCCACTGCTGCAATTTCTCCTCTCCTTCCACTGTTACAAAATGCCGTAACCTTTGCAGATGATGGAGGAGAGTTTGGGGATAGGATAATTGTTCTCGCTTGAGTTGTTCTGAGAGAGTTAAAGACATAAAATTGAGTACAAAGTAAAAATCGTCAATTATTAAGGCAATATTTGCCTAGAAAATGCTCACTTTCGCCGCTTATATTGCTTTTGGCTGGTTATGGGGTCAGTTCTTAGGTATAATCTCTCTGTTTCTATACTAAGCAAATATCCTGTCTCTAGAAGTTAATTTTTGCTACGATTTATGGCGGTTATCGAAAAATTATCGATAAGCTTCCCTGTCTTATGCCTTTGATAAAATTTAAAATAATGGCGTACATTGGCTGAATAAATTATCTTTTTTAAGCTATATTAAAGGTGCATAAAGTTATTAGTAACTACAGTATTAAGTTTTATTAAGGGAGGGAATGCTCCAGAATCGCGACTATAATGAGTAAACAGATCATTCCTGTGTCGGCGAGAGCGAGAAAATATGTCTGCTACTGAATACGAAGCAATTATCGGTTTAGAAACCCACTGTCAACTGAACACCAAAAGCAAGATATTTTGTCCCTGTCCCACCAACTTCGATAGTCCCCCCAATACTAACGTCTGTCCCATCTGTTTGGGTTATCCGGGGGTATTACCCGTCCTTAACCAAGAAGTCCTGGCCAGTGCCGTTAAACTGGGATTAGCTATCGATGGTAAAATCACACTCCATAGCAAATTCGATCGCAAACAGTATTTTTATCCCGACCTGCCGAAAAATTATCAAATTTCCCAGTATGATCTCCCTATTGTCGAACAGGGTCAACTAGAAATCGAGATCGTCGATAAAAAAACTAAGGAAGTTAGCCGCAAAATTATCGGTATTACTCGTCTGCACATGGAAGAAGACGCGGGAAAACTGGTTCATGCCGGCAGCGAACGTCTCTCTGGTTCCACCCATTCCCTGGTGGATTTTAATCGTACAGGTGTACCATTATTAGAAATTGTCTCGGAACCGGATTTACGCACCGGGGCCGAAGCGGCGGAATATGCCCAAGAATTACGGCGTTTAGTGCGTTATCTCGGCATCAGTGACGGTAATATGCAGGAAGGTTCCCTGCGCTGCGATGTCAATATTTCTGTGCGGAAAAAAGGCGCTAAAAAGTTCGGGACTAAGGTAGAAATTAAAAATATGAACTCCTTTAGTGCTATCCAAAAAGCCATAGAATACGAGATCGATCGACAAATTGCAGCGCTCGAAAATGGCGAATTGATCCTACAGGAAACCCGTCTTTGGGAAGAAGCTACTCAACGGACGATTAGTATGCGGAAAAAAGAAGGTTCTAGCGATTATCGCTATTTTCCCGAACCGGATTTACCCCCCCTAGAAGTCTCTCCCGAACAGTTAAAAGCTTGGGCGGAAGAATTACCGGAATTACCCGCTCATAAACGTCGTCGTTATGAAGAAGAATTTGGTCTTTCCCCCTACGATGCCCGGGTTTTAACCGATGATCGCACCGTGGCCGAATATTTTGAAACTACTGTAATTGCCGGGGCAAATGCGAAATTAGTCGCTAACTGGCTCAGTCAAGATATCGCCGCTTATTTGAATAATAATAAGCTGATGATCACAGAAATTGCCCTGCAAGCGTCAGACTTAGCTGAATTAGTTAAACTGATTGAAGCGGGAACAATTAGTGGCAAAATTGCTAAGGAAATTTTACCCGAACTTCTCAGCCAAGGCGGTTCACCAAAAGCACTGGTGGAAAAGAAAGGATTAATACAAATTTCTGACACTTCTGCGATCGAAAAACTGATCGAGGAAATTATCGCCTCCCATCCAAGCGAGTTAGAAAAATTCCGGGCGGGTAAAACCAATCTTAAGGGATTTTTTGTCGGTCAAGTCATGAAAAAAAGCGGCGGTAAAGCCGATCCTAAATTAACTAGCCAAATCTTAGATCAAAAACTTTCTGGTTAGTTATATTCAGTGATCAGTGATCAGTAAACAGTAAACAGTAAACAGTGAACTTAAAACTCAAATCTGATAACTGGTAACTGATAACTGATAACTGATAACTGATAACTGATAACTGATAACTGATAACTGATAACTGATAACTGATAACTGATAACTGTAACTGATAACTGATAACTGATAACTGATAACTGATAACTGATAACTGATAACTGATAACTGATAACTGATAACTGATAACTGATAACTGATAACTGATAACTGATAACTGAAAATGTCCAATTCCTCAACAACCTCGCAATTAAAGCCTAATAGCCCCAAAATTCTGGCTGTTGTCAACGGTAAAGGTGGTGTGGGTAAAACCACCACTGCGGTCAATTTAGCGGCAATTTGGGGGCAAAATCAGCGTGTTTTGCTGGTGGATGCGGATCCCCAGGGTTCCTCCACTTGGTGGGTAGAAAGAAATCAAGGGGATATGGTATTTGATTTAGCCAAGCAAATTAATACAGAGAAATTAGGAGAATTGCGTCAAATTATCGAGTACGATCTGATCGTGATTGACACACCACCAGCTTTGCGCTCCCAATTACTTACCGCAGTAATAGCAGAATCAGATTATTTAATTTTACCGACTCCTCCCGCACCGATGGATTTAATGGCTTTAATTGACACGGTACGCACGGCAGTTAAACCCCTAGGAATTTCCTATCGGGTTTTGTTAACGAAAGTGGATTCCCGTAGTCTTAAGGAAACTTTGGAAGCACAAAATACTTTATTAGAATTGGGTATTCCTGCCTGTCATGCTTTTGTCAGAAATTATAAGGCCCACGAAAAAGCCGTTTTAGACGGGGTAGCTATTACCAATTGGCGCGGTAAAAATGCCCAAGAAGCCAGCGCCGATTATCGTCGTGTGGCAGAAGAATTAGAACGGGATTGGTAGATTTATCGACAGGTTTTCTAAGCACAATATTTTTGCAGTAAAGAAATCACTAAATCTAGACCATCGGGCTGCACTTGAACAGTATAGGCTTCGGCTTCAATTTGCCGGCTAAAACCTTCATAATTCATAAAAAATCTTCTGGTTATTGCTGGTGGTTCTATCCCTAAATTAAGAGCTTTAACTGTTTTGCCTCCATGACAAAGTTGAGTGGCATGGACAGCTTCATGAATCAATGTTGGTCGGGCAATACCTAAGTCAAAAACTAGGGGATGAATCCAAATAATTCTAGTTTTACTATCAAATAAACCGTAGGCTCCTCGCACTGGTGGCGGGGCAATTTTGACGATGAAATTGTGTTTTTCTAGAGCTTTTTGTAGTCGTAGAAAATCTGGATTCGCTGCCGATAAATTTTCTCCTGCAGCTAATTGTATCCCTAGAAAAACAGCAGCGATTGTGTAATAAATGCCCATCCGGTGATAGTTCATATTAAAGGGAGATCAAAATTAGCAAGAGGTCTATTGATGAATCGAACCATCGGGGAGAATTGTTCCTGTTAAAATTGCCCCAGTTAATTTCACCATAATACGCTTACCAAAGCCAATTTTTGCCCCGCGTAAATCCGCCGCCGACAGATCCGCCCCGCTTAAATCGGCCCCGATGAGATTGGCTTCCTGTAAATTTGCGCCTTTAAGGTTAGCTTCGAGGAGATTGGCGCGAAAAAGATTAGCTTTGTACAGATTAGCTTTTTCTAGGTTAATTTTGTGCAGGAAGCTATCGCTTAAGTCGGCATGGCTTAAATCTGCCCCGATGAGACTGCGATTAGAGAGATCTTTTTCCTTCAGGTTGGCCCCCTGTAAATCGGCTCCGTTTAAGTCCCGATAGTGAGGGCGCCAGGCGGCATGATTGTGAACCTGATGGTTATTCTGGGAGTGGCTGTGTTGACTATGGGTTTCTTGACTAGGGGTTTTGTGACTGTGGGTTTGTGAATTTTGGCCGGGTTGGCTAGGGTGAGGCTGATAGGGGGAAGCAGTTTTATAAGCGTGGGCGGGCTTTTTTTCAGGTTTAGGGGCGTAATTGGAGCTTTTAGGAGAATTTTGATGGATTTGCCGCAATTGCTCCCTAGCGTGGTTAATTTCTTGCAGTTTAGCGGTGGCTTTTTCCAAAAGACGCTGATTATCTTTGGGAATGCGATCGGGATGCCAAATAAACACCAAATCCTTGTAGGCCTGATTGATCTCGTCGAGAGATGCCCCATGATCTAACCCTAAAACTTTATAGTATCGCTCCAATTCTTTCATCATCGAAGTCCTAGTACAAGGATAAAAGCATTAATGGCCAGAATTTTTCTGAGTCTGGTCGGATTTTCTGGGAGAGGATTTCTTTCAGGATAATTTGACTCTGGGATAGTTGCCATAAAATTTGAGAAAATGTCTGGTAATTAAGAAAATCTCGTTTTTCTATCCTGTTTTGGGCTGTAATTGTATAGCATATAACAGCAAAATTGGCAAGTTATCGATACAAAACTTAATTTATGCTGTTGCGGGTTAGGGAGAGGGAAGTGGGGAAGTGGGGAAGTGGGGAGATTTGGTCAGTTATCAGTGAACAGTAAACAGTAATCAGTGAAAAGACAGCACTCTTGCTGTCATCCATATACTGCTCACTTAACACTCCAGGTTCTTTTTGTTTGTGTTATGCAATGGACGGGGTTATAAGGGATGAAACCCTTATAGAGAAAGACATTTAGCGATTTTTGTCAATTGTTTTCCCTCTAGAACGAACTAATCAATTAAGTCTCTTGCCAGATAAGGATTTAGTCGATTTATGCCCCCCGATGGAACCGTCCCGAGTAACGAAGAACCAGAGTCCCACTGATAACTGGTAACTGATAACTGATAACTGAAAAGGCTGACGACCGACTGCTGTATGATAAAACTTGTCCCGATAGGATAAATCAAGGTTGTGAAATTTGGTCAGTGGTTGGGGTTTATCTGTTTAATAATGGCTCTGTATGTATTGTGGCAGATTCGACAGCTGTTATTATTGATTTTTATGGCGATCGTGTTTACCGTAGCCTTAAATAGATGTGTAAAAGGATTGCAGAGATTAGGGATTAAAAGGGGGTTGGCTATTTTAATTACCCTGCTGACGAGTCTAGCAATTGTGATTTTATTTTTTGTAATTATCGTTCCCCCCTTTGTTGAACAGTTCCAAAAATTAATTGAACTTTTACCGCAAGCTTGGGATTTAGTCCGTAATAACTCGATTCGATGGCGACAACAATTCCAATTTGATTGGTTGCCATCGCTGCCTAATTTAAGTGATTTAGTCCAGCAGTTACAACCTTTAGGAACCTTTGTTTTTAGTAACTTTTTTACTTTCTTTTCTAACTCAGTTGCGGCAATTTTGCAATTATTATTCGTGCTGGTGTTAGCAATGATGATGTTAGCCAATCCCCAACCCTATCGACAAGCTTTCTTAAAATTATTTCCTAACTTCTATCGTCGTCGTGCCGAGGAAATTCTTACCCTATCGGAAGCGGGTTTGGGTAATTGGTTGTTGGGAATTGCCATTAGTTCAACTATCGTGGGAGTATTAAGTGGTTTCGGTCTTTGGGTTCTACAAATTAATCTAGTTCTCGTTCATGCTATCCTAGCAGGATTGCTCAATTTTATCCCTAATATCGGACCGACTGCTAGTGTGATTTTTCCGATACTCATTGCTGTTATCGATGCACCTTGGAAAATTGTCGCTATTCTGATTCTCTATTTTATTATCCAAAATGTCGAAAGTTATTGGTTGACACCCACTGTCATGGCTAAACAGGTATCTTTATTACCGGCAATTACCCTAATTGCTCAAATATTCTTCGCTCAAATATTTGGCATCTTAGGTTTATTATTGGCTTTACCTTTGACAGTGGTAGTAAAAACATGGTTAGATGAATTACTATTCAAAGATATTTTAGATCAATGGGATCACGGTCATAACAAATCTTAAATAATCTCGGCAAAAGTCATGAAATTAATCATTCTTACTCTCGTTATTTTATCTAATTTTTTTGCTGCTCTCCCAGCTAAGTCTGAAACGGTTCTAGAAAAAATTAAACGCACGGGATTATTAGAAGTAGCTATGAGAGAAGATGCGATTCCGTTTGGCTATCGAGATAGTAATAATAATTTGCAGGGATTATGCTTAGATTTTATCCAATTGCTTAGAGAACAACTAAAGCATAAATTAAACCTCCGGATCATCAGTGTCAAAATTTATAAATCAACTTTATTTAATCGCTTCCAGTTATTGGAAAATAAAACCGTTGATTTCGAGTGTGGTCCTAATAGTATCAGAAAAAATATACCTGATGGTGTCAGTTTTTCTCGTCCTTTTTTTGTCACGGGAACTCAGTTTTTAGTTCGGAGTGATAATCAGAAGAATTTTAACTTTTCCTCGTCCTTAGAAGGTATAAGTATTGGAGTTTTGCGAGATACCAGCACTCAAGAATTATTAAGACAAAAATATCCTCTTGCTACCTATCAAGAATTTCAAGGAGTGACGGGAAGACTGCGAGGTATCCAAAGTTTAAGAAGGAATAGAATAGATGCTTTTGCTAGTGATGGTATTCTGCTAATTGGAGAAGCTGTTATCCTCGGTTTATCCTTAGAAAAAGATTATCAACTTATCCCCCGCAATCCTTTAAATTGTGATTATTATGGTTTCATTCTTCCCGCTAATGATCCCCAATGGCAAGAGTTTATTAATGCGGTTATCGTCACCAGTGAGAACAGAAATATTTTTAAAACATGGTTTACTGAAGTTGCTTCTTATTTTAGAGATACCTGGCAGTATTGTCGTAATAATCCCGAAAAATCTCAGTAAAACTTAACGATTATGCTCAAAAAAAAAGATTTATTTTGGTTAGTTGGTTGCGGCACAATAATCCTGTTTATTTGCAGTGCTATCAGACATATTTTATTTCAATCTAATGCTCTCGATCTTGGTTGGTTCGATCAAGGAGTTTACCTAATTTCTCAAGGAAAACCCCCGATTATATCTTTTGTTGGCTACCATATTTTAGGCGATCATATCGCTTTTATTCTCTATCCTATAGCCTTACTTTATAAAATTTATCCTAGCGTTTATTGGCTGCTTTTCTTACAAGCTTTTTCCCTTTCCCTTGCAGTTTTTCCCCTCTGGCAATTGGCTATACAAGCGGGATTAAAAGAAAAACAAGCTTATACATTAGCCTTAGTTTATCTGCTCTATCCCCTGATTTTTAATGTTAATCTCTTTGATTTTCATCCCGAAGTTATCGCTGTGCCAGCGATTTTTTGGACAATTTTGGCAGCAAGATTAAATAATCTCTGGGGATTTTGTCTAGGAATCATTATTATTCTCGGTTGTAAAGCAATTCTCTCTTTAACATTGTTGGGAATGGGTATCTGGTTACTTCTCTGGGAAAAGAAAAAAATCTCGGGAATAATTGCTATTATTAGCGGCATTCTTTGGTTTATTATCACCACGAAATTATTAATCCCTCTCCTGACAGGAAAATCGGCAGTTATCGAAATGGCTGATTCTCGATATAGTTATCTAGGAGATAGTTTGCCAGCAATTATCTTTAATCTTTTCCTCAAACCCGATCTTGTCTTGGGAAAAATCTTTACTGGCAATAATCTAGAATATCTAATCCTATTAATTATTCCCTTATTTTGGGGTTTATCCTGGCGCTATTCTGCCCCAATAATTGCCGCTATTCCCGCACTCGCTTTAAATTTATTAGCAGATCATGCCCCACAAAAAAACTTAACCACTCAATATTCCCTGCCAATTTTGCCCTTTTTATTTCTAGCGGTTATCGCCACTTTAGCCCATAATAGTAACTGGTTGAAGCAGCCTAAATGGATAATTACTTGGGCAATTATTGCCTTTCTTGCCTTAGCTAAATACGGCTATTTTTGGTCACTATATTTAAATTCCCTTGATACTTGGGCAGCTACCCAAAAAGCTCTAACCCAAATTACCACCGGTGAGAGTGTCTTGACTACTTCTAGAATTGCCCCCCATCTTACCCATCGAGAAATAATCAAATTAGCGATCGAAGGTTCCCAATCCCTAGATTTAAATCAATTTAATTATATCCTACTCGATCGCCGTCATCCCGGTTGGTCTAGTTCACCAGAACTGATTGATGATCACTTAAATAAACTGAATCAAAATGACAACTTTCGGTTAATCCTTAATGAGGATGATGTGTTTTTATATCGGGCATTGACAACCCCTCAAGAAACAACATAATTTGTCGTTCCACCGATTCCAATAAATTTTCTTTATCGACGGGAAACCAGATAATATCAGCATCGGCACGAAACCAAGTGCGTTGACGTTTAGCAAATTGACGGGTGTGGAGGATAATTAGATCGATCGCCTGTTCTAAAGAAATTTCCCCGAGGAGATATTGCTTAATCTCTGCATAACCCAAAGTCTGCAAAAGTGGCAAATCCCAACCGTATTTATCCCCCAAATTCTGCACCTCTGCTACTAATCCCCTGGCGATCATTTGATGAGTACGAACAGTGATCCGCTTGCCTAAACTTTCTGGGGAACAATCTAAACCAATTTGTAAAATCGGATAAGTGGGAGGATTTTCTCCCTGCTGACTAGAGATAGGTTTTCCTGTCAGATAAAAAACCTCCAAAGCGCGTAAAGTCCTGATCTGATCATGGGGATGAATTTTTTTAGCAGCCTCCTCATCTACCTGCGTCAGAATCTGATAAAGATAGGATTGCCCTAAAGCTTGTAATTGCTGTCTTAAATCCGCTTGAGGAGAAACCCTCGGTATTTTTAAACCTTTGACAATGGACTTGATATAAAGTCCCGTACCACCGACCAAAAACAGAGGAGAATAGTGGAGAGTGGTGATTAAATCCTCAGCTTGTTCTTGGTACTGTGCTAGGGTAAAATTATGCTGAGGAGCGCAAATATCAATTAGATAATGGGGAATCCGCTGACACTCTTCTAAGCTAGGTTTAGCGGTACCAATATTAAATTCTCGATAGATTTGTCGGGAATCGGCACTGAGAATTACTGAATTAAACTTTTCGGCCAATTGTAGGGCTAAACTGGATTTTCCCGTGGCAGTTGCCCCACAAATAACAATCAGAATAGGGAAAGAGGAAGTAGTCATCGAAAATTTTGGGTGGGAAACCCCGCCGTTCTAGGTTGGCTTTACGTTAGAATTAAAAAGACCGTCTCGTGTGTAAGACAGTACATGGTTTTTTAACCGTGGTATGCAACGGTGGTTGAAGCAGAAACTTAAATCGTGAGGTTTAGGAATCGCCGCACTTTTAGGGCGGCGAGGATGTCAACGATGCTACATGACAGTAATCAGTAATCAGTGAACAGTAATCAGTAATCAGTGAACGGTGAAAAGACAGGACTGTTAAGCTAAGACGCATTTAAACAGGGTATTTTTAAGCTGATTAACAGGGGTGCATCCCACATTTGCAGAAATATCGACAATCAGCAATTATCAGTAACTCTTAAATTATTACAGATATATCAGCAGCTATCTGTAAGCATCCCACCGAAAAACTAATACGCTCTGGGTTTTGGGGGGTAGAACCCCCCAAAAGCTTGGATTGAGTGATAAAACCGAAAGTAATGCCCAATTTTAGGAGAAAGTTTCCGCTTAAAAATCCCAAATTAGTAGATTGACAAAAATTGAGATGCACCCGATTAACAGCTATTAAGTTTGTCATTAATTTTCGTTTAACAAAAAAACAGCACCCATCGGGATGCTGTTTGTCAAGAAAATGTTACAAAACTTAAGCTAAAGCCGCCATTTTCACATCGTTATGAGCGAGGATATTTTGTAACTCCTCCGCGTCCACGGTTTCTTTTTCCACTAACATTTGCGCTAACTGGTCCAAGATGGTGCGGTTATTGACTAAAACCTCTTTAGCGCGACGATAGGCCTGTTCCACTAAGTTACGCACTTCCTCGTCAATAGCTGCCGCAGTTTCATCGGAAAAATCTCGATCGGAAGCGATATCACGACCTAGGAAAACATTACCATTTTGACGACCTAAGGCCACCGGTCCCAGGCGATCGCTCATTCCGAAACGAGTTACCATTTGCCGCGCTACTCGTGCCACCTGTTGCAGGTCATTAGAAGCACCCGTAGTCACTTCTTCCTCACCGAAGATAATTTCTTCAGCTAAACGACCCCCCAAAGCTACAGCCATCTGATTTTGCAGATAAGCGCGAGAATATAACCCGGATTCCATGCGATCTTCGCTAGGAGTGAACCAAGTTAAACCCCCGGCGCGACCGCGAGGAATAATACTAATTTTCTGGACGGGATCGTAATCCGGCATTAAAGCACCCACCAAAGCGTGACCAGCTTCATGGTAAGCAACTAAAGTTTTGCGTTTTTCACTCATGACGCGATTTTTCTTCTCAGGACCTGCCAGGACACGATCGATCGCATCGTTGACCTCATCCATAGAAATCTCGGTTAAATTGCGACGTGCCGCTAAAATTGCGGCTTCGTTGAGCAAATTAGCTAGATCGGCACCGGTAAAACCGGGGGTACGACGGGCGATTTTATCGAGATCCACGTCTTGAGCCAAAGTTTTGCCTCTGGAGTGGACATTAAGGATTTCCTTACGGCCAGCGTAATCGGGACGATCTACCACCACTTGGCGATCAAAACGACCCGGACGTAATAAAGCGGAATCCAGCACATCGGGCCGGTTAGTGGCGGCGATAATGATAATACCTGTATTACCTTCAAAACCGTCCATTTCCGTTAATAATTGGTTGAGGGTTTGTTCCCGTTCATCGTTACCCCCCCCTAAACCGGCGCCCCGTTGACGACCGACAGCATCAATCTCATCGATAAAAACTATACAAGGTGCATTCGCTTTCGCTTGTTCAAATAGGTCGCGGACGCGAGAAGCACCCACCCCGACGAACATTTCCACGAATTCCGAACCGGAAATGCTAAAAAACGGGACTCCTGCTTCGCCAGCTACTGCGCGAGCGAGCAGGGTTTTACCTGTCCCCGGAGGACCGACTAAAAGGACTCCTTTGGGGATTTTTGCCCCAATTGCCGTGAAGCGATCGGCATTTTTCAGGAAGTCCACCACTTCGTTTAATTCTAATTTTGCCCCTTCAATCCCAGCCACATCACCGAAAGTAACCTGGGTTTGGGGTTCCATCTGTACTCTTGCTTTCGATTTGCCGAAGTTCATCGCTTGGGAACCGGGGCCACTTTGGGCGCGACGGAGCAAGAAAAATAGACCAACAAGAAGCAAAATGGGGAAAAAGAGGCTACTGAAGGCTCTTACCCATACTCCTTCTTCTCTTTGGGGCAGTACGGAAATATCAACGTTATTTTCTGCCAAGATGTTGATTAATTGCGGATCGTTGGGCAGGTTAACTAATACATTTGTGCCATCTTGGGTGGGTACGATCGCTCGCTGCCGGTCGGCACTTAAGCGCACGGTTTCCACTTTACCTTCCCGCACTTCCTGTAAAAATTCACTATACTTCCAAGTCTGTTGGACTGCCGGCTGGCGATCGAAGAAAGCTGAGGCCAAGGCAAGGACTACGATTAACAATAGGGCATATAGTCCCGCATTGCGCCATTTTTTGTTATTACCGTTTTTGTTCACGCTGTCGAACTCCTGATAAATTGAGGATGATCTTATCGGTTGTTAAGGGGTTGTTAATTTATGTTAACGTTTCTCAGGAACAGTGGACAGTTTTTTTAATAGACCTCTTGCAAAAATCAAAAATCTTCCGTTAGGTGAGGAGCAAGGAGCCAGTAGTCGGTCGTCAGGAGAATTAAGAATGAGCATTAATCAATTAAATGCTCTATTTAGGGTTTGCGGCAAAAAGTTTGTTGGTGGGGTTAGGGTGTGGGGTGTGGGGTGTGGGGTGTGGTGGGGTTTTACCGATTTTGAGGGGGTCAATTACCTAATTTTCAGAGAAAAAGTCCCGGAATTTTCCCCCGATCACTCCCATATCTGGTACTTTTTGAGGGAAAAAAAGTCTAAAAGCCTTACCCAACAAGGTTTTAAGATTTATTCAGCAAGCCCTATTTAGGGTCTGCGGCAAAAAGTTTCTTGTGGGGACAGGGTGTGGGGTGTAGGTTTTTACCGATTCTCATCTGGTCAATTACCTAATTTTCAGAGAAAAAGTCCCGGAATTTTCCCCCGATCACTCCCATATCTGGTACTTTTTGATTGACAAAAAGTCTAAAAGTCTTACCCAACAAGGTTTTTAGATTTATTCAGCCAGCCCTATTTAAGAGCCAATTTTAAAGGCTTCTAGAAATAAACTATAGGTGATACCAATTTTTAGTAAATTGAAAGATTCTCGCAGAATCGGTGCGGGTTTAGCCTGAGAACTTTTTCGGTAAACAATCCGGCTAATCGCCTCCGTAAACAGCACTAATAAACCGGCAGCGGTGACATCCCATTGAGCAGTTTGTCCAGCAGTGGTGACAATTGCCTGACCTGCAAAAGTTCCAAATAAAACACAAATTATCTGTAGGGAAATCCGCCGCCAAGGATTACCAAAAAAGCTATTAAATCGACTGCTGGTGACATTAGCCAGTGTACTTAAACGGGTGCGTTGCATGGCCATATTTATTTAGAAGTAATACGATTAAGAAGCCACAAAGAAGTAACGATACCAGTAAAGTGAGCGAGAATTGTATTGGTATTAGCCTGCACAATTAACAGGTCAACCGAATTAACAAATTGACTGGGGTTAGAGGCAACATTAAAAGTACCTTGGGGAACATTTAGGGATTTAATTAAGACGATTCCCGCTAACGCTTGCGCTCCCAAAATTGTTAAAAACATCCCGATAATATTAGCGATTAAACCCTGACGGATTAACTGAATAGTATCGGATTTTTTCGGGCGACTATCTTGATCACCCCTCAACATTTGACGGGCAATTTTCATGTAACGAGAGGAAAAGAAAATGGCAACCACCAAGAAACCAGCCCCACCAATGGCACATAAAACACCGATTTCAATGCCAGAAGTGCGTTGTCTCGTCCCTAATAAACTAGCGGTAGCAATGAGTAATAAAACCCCTGAAATTACGCCCAGGACAATCTGCGTCCAAAAACCGATTCTTCCCTGACGTAAAAGGATATTAGCAGCCCGTTGGACGGCCGGAGGCAAGGAATAAAGATCAGAATCTCTAGGGGTGGATATATTGGTAATTTCTGACTGTTTGTCTCTCATCGAAAAACTGGGTCTGAAACCCCGCCCTTTAGCGATAGCGAAGGGCGGCTTTATATGAATTAGTGAGAAACAATTAAACCGTTAGAACGACGAATTAACTGAATCTTGCT
>VYKV01000038.1_pt1 | contig 15511 bp, 18 predicted proteins | sample 5114461 | NCBI WGS metagenome assembly VYKV01 (sample SAMN12291816, study PRJNA351875) | freshwater metagenome | isolation source: freshwater lake | place: USA: Michigan, Gull Lake | collected 2011-07-05 | reverse complement strand
AACCAACCGATGTATAAACGGTTGTTGGTGCTGGTGATCCACTGACAGAACTGCTCCCACAGGGAGGCGCTTTCGCGCTGTTGTAGAGTGGTGGTCATTGGTTTATGATTCCTATTAAGTTGTCGAGGTACGATTGATTGATGATGTCTCTATCTTAGAGATTTTGTAACGGTTTGTAAAGGGGTTTGACAAAAGTATTTCTTGTTGAAGATATAAGTTCAGCTTATGCTAAGTTTATAGGGTTTCTTGACCAAGTTTTCCTTTTGGGGAGTCCGTCGTCAGAAGCGGATGCCAAATCAGGGCATACTTCATGTTTATGAAAAAAACCCAGATCTCGAACTCAGGTGAAATTTAATCATAATGGCGGTTGTCATGACTATGGTAGAAAAAGTTCGTAAAACCGAGGCGGAATGGCAGGCCCAGCTAACTCCCGAACAGTTCCAAGTTACTCGCAAAAAGGGAACAGAACGGGCTTTTACGGGTAAATATCACGATAATAAAGAAAAAGGTATTTACAAATGTGTCTGCTGTGGTACGGAGTTATTTACTTCTGACAACAAGTATGATTCGGGTACTGGTTGGCCGAGTTTCTGGACCGCTACTAACGAGGCTAATATTAAGTACGAACGAGATGTTAGTTTTTTCATGGTGCGGACAGAGATTGTTTGTGCCACCTGTGATGCTCATCTTGGTCACGTTTTTAATGATGGTCCACCCCCGACGGGAAAACGCTATTGTCTCAACTCTGCCGCTTTGCAGTTTGAAAAAAATCCCTAAAGCAAAAAGAGGTCTGGAAAGACCTCTTTTTTTAAGTTCCAGTGGCAGCCAATTACAGTAAACCTGTATTAGTTCCCGGTTTACCAGTAGCTAACTGCACTTTGACAATTTTGCCGCCCATTTTCATGATGCGTTGTTGCTCACGAAACCAATTATCGTAGGGAACGAGTTTGGTGAAATAGGTATTTTGTAATTCCCGTTGTGTCCGAATGCGGCTTTGGCTAGGAACACAAGCGGTGATTTTGAACATCCGCATGGATTGATTTCTCCTAATCGCTGAAAAACTTGTCGCTTAAACTAACGAAGGCTTTTTCCTAAAATAACAAAGGTCGGGAGTCAAGGATCAATACTAGCTCGTCAAAACCTATCTTGGACAGATTCAGCCTTTAAAGACCTAGCACTCATCCTCGGCTTCCCGAACCCTATTTTGTCCGAGTTCGTTACTTCTAGCTTAAGCCAGAGCTAATGTAGTCGAAGTAAATCCCCATTTCTTTACCCGCATCAGCACCAACTAAACTAGCGGTGACTTCTTTCATCGCTTGGATAGCTTGAACGGTGGAGGAGATGGGTACACCTAAAGAGTTGTAGGTTTCTTTCAGTCCGTTGAGAACGCGCTCGTCGAGGATAGAAGGATCTCCAGCTAACATAGCGTAGGTAGCATAACGGAGATAGTAGTCGAGGTCACGGATACAAGCGGCGTAACGACGGGTGGTGTACATATTGCCACCGGGACGGGTTACGTCAGAGTATAACAGGGACTTAGCCACAGCTTCTTTAACGATACCAGCAGCGTTAGCGCTAATGACACTAGCGGCGCGCACGCGCAGTTCACCGGTGGCGAAGTAGCCTTTCAGTTTGCCGAGAGCAGCAGCGTCAAGGTATTTGCCTTGAACGTCAGAAGAGTTGATAACAGAAGTAATTGCGTCTTGCATGGTGGTTCTTCCTTGGGTTTTGCTTAATCTTAAGAGGTTTACGAGGGGTGTGTCTAGAACAATTCACAAAGGAATTATTCTACGACATAGAGCCGATCACGTAATCGAAGTAGGAAGAAGCTTCAGAAGCATCGTCAGAAGACATAAGACCAGTAGCAACTTCTTTCATTGCGCGAACGCTTTGAGCTACGGCACCGATGTCGGTTCCTAAAGATTTGTACATTTCACGCACACCGACCAAACCGATTTCTTCAATCGGGGTGACATCACCAGCAACTACTCCGTAGGTGATTAAACGTAGGTAGTAGTCCATGTCACGCAGACAGGTAGCGGTCATTTCTTCGCCGTAAGCGTTGCCACCGGGGGAAACGATGTCAGGACGTTTTTGGAATAAGCGATCGCCAGCTTGTTTGACGATGGTTTCGCGAGCGCCGGTTAGGGTTTCAGCGATGCGTAAACGAGCGGCACCACTGGTAACGAAGGCTTTAATTCTGTCTAGTTCGCCGGGGCTGAGGTAACGAGCTTCAGCATCAGCATTCACGATCGATTTCGTGACGATACTCATTGATGGATTCCTCCCAACTAAGTGAGATTAATAAACTTAATCTGACATTTTATAGCAGTTGTGGTCACTAGGCTCAAGTTATCTCGTTTCCGCCTCAGCGTCTCAAGACTTCCCTAGCTAGAGCGACCTAACGCAACTATTTTGCGGCATCTGGTTCACCTTCTCACTATTTTCGTAATACTTTTTAACATTTGCCCGAAGAAGGAAGCACCAGAGTGGGGAGCGATTTTTCAGTGAGCAGTAAACAGTAATCAGTAATCAGTGAACCTCGATCTAATATTATCTCAAGACTAAAAGTCTTTCTAGTTAAGGAATCTACCCAAATAAAAATGATTTTAATTGCCTCATATTTTTTCAGTGAAATTGAATTAGCAACGATAGATATACATTTCAGCCATCGAACTACTTGGTTAGTACATAGACCAAAAGCAAGCTGTGATTGGGTTATAATTTTTGGAGATGTCTAGTGAACTGAAAACTCGCATCTGATCACTGATCACTGAAAAGGCTGTCTCCTGGTTTACCCTAGCCAATTAATGGCTCCTTTAATCCAGTCTTCTGGCTGAGTATTTTTACTAAATAAAGCATCTTGACTGAGGACTGCGATAGCTCGATCGATCTCCTCCCGGCTGTATCCTAAAGCTAAAAGGGTCATCTGCACATCTTCAAGGATTTCCGCTGCCGGTAGTATTGCCGTGGTTGTCGTCGTCGCTTCTCTTAGTTGTCGCCATGCTGCCAATTTAGTTTTTAACTCCAAAGCGATTCTCTCTGCTGTTTTTAAGCCGACTCCGGGGGTTTTGCTCAAAATTTTGGTATTTCCTGTCACTATCGCCACCACAAGTTCCTCAATCCCCAAGGTATCGATTAAAGCTAGGGCTAATTGCGCTCCAACTCCATTGACGGAAAGCAGTTGACGAAACAGATCTCGCTCTGGGGCGGTGCCGAAACCGTACAATAAAGGCTGCTCCTCGCGAAGGAGTAGGTGAGTAAAAATCTGACAACTATCATTGTTATCGTTGCCGATGTCTAGGGCTAATCGCGAGGGAATTTGGATTTCGTAACCGATCTGGTTTACGTCTAAAATCAAGATCAGTCGGTTATTAGGGGTTTTGAGCACCTCGATCGCTTGTCCCCGTAAATAATTAATCATTGATTTAATTCTCCTACGAAAATAACCGAACCACAGGGATGACGGTTTTTACTCCCTGAAGGAATGCCGGGGAGATTTTCATTTTTGTTACAATTGTTAACAGAAGTGAATGGCGTAATTGATAACCTAATCTTCTTGGCGTTAGTCCCCAATAATTGGAGAAGATACAAAATGAATGGCAACATTAGAGTCGGGAATCTCTTTGGAATTCCCTTTTATATTAATCCTTCTTGGTTCTTTGTTCTGGGGTTAATTACCTTAACCTATGGGAGAGATTTAAGTCAGTTTCCCCAGTTAACGGGAATCATGCCCTGGCTATTAGGATTTTTTGCCGCTATTCTCCTATTTGCCTCCGTGGTTGCCCACGAATTAGGTCATAGTTTTGTTGCCATCGCCCAAGGTATTGAAGTCAAATCAATTACCCTCTTTTTATTCGGTGGGTTGGCAACTCTCGGCAGAGAATCGAAAACTCCTCTAGAAGCTTTTCTAGTAGCAATTGCTGGCCCTTTAGTTAGTTTACTGCTCTTCGGTATCTTCCTAATTATTGGTTCCAATATTAGTTTAAGCGCGCCCCTGGCGGCGATTCTTTCTCTCCTGGCCTATATCAACCTCGCCCTAGGGTTATTTAACCTGATCCCCGGTTTACCTTTAGATGGTGGTAATATCCTTAAAGCCATCGTCTGGCAAGTAACGGGTAATCCCAATAAAGGGGTTTTATTCGCTAGTCGTTTCGGTCAATTTTTTGGTTGGTTAGCGATTGTCATCGGTGCGCTATCAATTCTCGGAATCAGTCAATTTGGCAGTGCTTGGACGCTATTAATTGGCTTTTTCCTTCTACAAAATGCTGGCTTTTCCGCTCAATCAGCTAAGGTTCAAGATTTCCTAAGTCGCTACACCGCTAAAGATGTTATCTCTCCTAATAGTCCTGTAGTGCCGATTAATTTAACCCTGCGCGAGTTTGCTAATAATTATGTTATCGGTAAACAACAATGGTCTAAATTCTTAGTTACCGATAGCGAAGGTAAACTATTAGGAGTGATTAATGTAGAGGCTCTGAAAACGATTCCCACTTCCCAATGGACAGAGGTAAATATCGGCCGGTTATTACAAACTAGCGAAAGTCTCAAACTGGTTTTGTCTAATACTTCCCTCCTAGATGTGGTGAAAATTTTGGAAGGCGAAAATTTATCTCAAGTGACAGTGGTAGAAGAAAACGGCACGGTTTTGGGGTTAATTGAGAAAGCTTCTATCCTTACTTTTCTCGCCCAAGAAACCCAAAGTCAACCCGCTTAATCAGTTATCAGTTATCAGTTATCAGTTATCAGTTAAGTAGGTGGGTGGAATTAAATATAAGATGAACGTAGGTTGGGTTGAAGTATGAAACCCAACGCCCGCATGGGTTACACAGCTAACCCATCCTACAAATAATTGTGCCTCCCTACTTATCAGCTAGAATCAGTTAGGTAAATGTAATTTTCACCTCAATATTCTCGCAGAATTTTGTCTATTATCTCCTGACTATACTAACTGTCGCATTGCTTGCCACAATTGCTCGTATTCTTGCTCGGTTGCTGGCGATAAAGGGTTTAAAAAATCGCTGTTTTTGATTGCTTCTGGATTGACAAGTAAAGGATTATTTTTAATATCTGGGGGAATTTGGTCGGGATTTTGAGTGAGAATTAGGGGTGATAATCCGGAGGTAAATAAAGAAATTTTAGTGGCGGATTCTGGTTGCCAACAAAAATCAATCCATTGCTCGACAAGAGAATTAGGAGTAGTTAAAACTGGTTTTACCCACACATCTGACCAGAGAGAAGTCCCAGATTTGGGGACAACAACTTTAATTTTATTATAGCGATCACTCACTGGTAAAATATCATTAGACCAACCCACAGATAGCCAGACATCACCGAGTATCAGGGGTTGTAAATAATGTTGAGAACTATAAAATCTTACCTGTTTTTGTAAAGCAAATAGCTGGTCTTTTAGTGCCGTCACTTGCTTTAAATCACTAGAATTATAAGAATAACCCAATTTTTTTAGTGTTAAACCGATGACTTCGCGACGATTATCAATTAGGGCAATTTTACCGGTTAATTCCGGTCGCCATAGATCGGACCAATCTTGTGGCCGCCAGTCAAATTGAGCGAATTTTTCCTCATTATAGGCAATTACTGTCATTCCCCAACGGTAGGGCGCACCCCAGACTTTACCCTCTGTTTGCGGTTGTCCTTGGGCATTGCGAGTCATGTTTTCTTGCCAACGGGGGGGCAGTTTTGACCAATTAGAAAGTTGAGAAGTATCTAGGGGTTGAATTAAGCCGTTGGTAATCGCTTTTCCTAGCCAAGCATCCCCTAGGGTGACTAAATTACCCAGCGCTGGGTTTTGTTCCCTAAAAGGGATAGGAATCGAAAATTGTGAGGCTGGTTGCTCCTGATTTTTTAACCATTTTTCCAACAATTTTAATAGCTCTTTCAGCTGCCTTTCCGACTGAAAATTTACTTTTTTTTCGGCAATAGTTTTCCGAAAATCTGTTAGTAATCGCGGCGGAATCGAACCAGATAGGAGAAAAATGCTCGGATCGCCGCTTCCAGAAGCGCAGCCACTTAAACCCCCCGCTAAGGCGATTGTACCTAATCCTTGCAAAAAAGAACGTCTGTTTAACATATCGCCCGCCGATTTTCAACTTCAACAGTAATAATTGCCAGTTTCTAGCCTTAAATTATTATAGAACGATTTTTAACAGAATGTAAACTAGGGAGTTTTGCCGCTACCGATTTCAGCTATAGATCAGCTTTGTTGTTAACTTTTATAGTAGAAAACTCTGATTTTGTCCTAGTTAAAGCTAGGATAGAAAGAGTAAGCTAAGGAGCGAGGGTATAAGACTATGTTAGACAATAATGACAATGACCAAGATTTTCGTTATTCTTGTCGTTGTGGACAAGCCAATTTTCAGTCGGTAAAACATCAATCGGGTATTTTATTAATCGGGGGAGCGGAAGGAGGTAAATTAGGAGAAGATCAGGCGACAAAATGGTTATTGAATCGAGCTAAAGGCGGTAATTACTTAGTGTTGCGCTTTGGCAATCTTGGCGGTCAAGCTGATTGGATTTGCGATAATTACCGCTCCCTGATCGGCTCGGCGGCGGAACTATCAATTGATAGTCGTGAAGCGGCGAATCATCCTGATGTTATCGAATATATTCGTAATGCCGATATTCTTTTTTTTGCCGGTGGTGATCAAAATCAGTACGAGGATTTGTGGGAAAGCACAAAGGTGGAAACAGCGATCAATTATCTGATCAATGATAAAAAAGTTCCCGTGGCGGGAACCAGCGCAGGAATGGCTATTCTGGGTGATTTTTACTATGCGCCCACTCACGAAGGGGTACTGAGTTCGGAAATCTTAAATAATCCCTTTCACTTCAACACTAAAGACTTCTATCGGAGTGATTTTATTCGGGTTCCTTTTCTCAAAAAAGTCGTGACAGATACCCATTTGGATCGACTCAATCAAGATCATCCCGAAACAAGATATGGTCGGCTTTTTGGTTTTTTAGCCCGCAATGTACACGATAATCACAATCAACTGCCCGCCTACGCTATCGGTTTAGAAGAAGGTGCTTTTCTGGCGATCGATGAGCATGGTATCGCCAAAGTCTACGGCAACGGCACCGATAAGGGACAAGATGCCTATTTTCTGCAAACTAACGGGACTCTACCCGAACAGATGGAGCCGGATCGGCCTTTAATCTGGAATAATAACGGTCAAGCGGTGAAAGTCTATCGCATCGCGGGAACTCCCTCCGGCAGCGGTAAATTTGACCTCAAGGATTGGTCTAGTGCTGCTGGCGGTCGCTGGGAATATTGGTACACTAAAGGGGGAATAGCCGGGTTTAAGCGGGTTCCGGTAGCCTGAAGGTCATTTTTGTCAAAAAAGTGAGTTCTCTGGGTGTTAGGATTAATTTTGAGGCAATAAGGAGAATTTTTTGACCTATGACCCCTGAATTAATCACTTTCGGTCGGTATCTCGCAGGTGAATTTGAAAATCAACGGCAAGCGCAAGCAGAACCGGTGTGGTACGTTCACCTGCGTTTATGGTTGCGTCCGCTGCCTTTATTTCGGGAAGACAGCATCGCTCTTTTTGCCGAACAGGCGAGTATAATCAATTTAGACCAACCTTACCGACCGCGACTGTGGCGATTAATGCGCTCGGAATCGGGAGGGTTAGAGGTTAGGCATTATATGTTTAATGACCTGAAATCCGTGCAAGGTGCGGGCAAAAATCCCGATATTTTGCGAAAAATTAGCTTAGAAGACCTAACTTTCCTGCCTACTTGCACTTTAGCGGTCAAAGTCCATACTCTCGCTGATAATCAATACCAGTTTATCGCCCAACCGCAACCGGAACAGCGCTGTCAATTCACCTATGAGGGTACAACCTATCAGGTGGCTTTAGGTTTCGAGGTGACGAGTCATAGCCTAACAACCTACGATAAAGGCCTAGATCCCGGCACCGGTAAGGGAATTTGGGGCGCTCTGCTCGGTCCCTATCAATACGAGAAAAAACGGGATTTTTCGGCAGAATTGGATGTGTGAGGAAGATTGCATCACATTAGGTCAAAATGGCGGCAGATAACAGCGCAAAGAGCCGCTAAAGCGGTAATTCCTAAAGCTGTACCGATGTCTTGTCCTTGATTGACGGCAAAAGAAGTGACGATTCCCGCACCTAAACCGGCTGTGATTGCCGCTCCGAGAAAATCTTTATCCGAGTTTTTATACATAGAGATAAGGCCAAATTTCCACAAAATCGTGTTTTTTACCTTATCATCCTCTTTTGAGCAACTAATCACCTGGGGGCAGAATTGCAATTAAGCTTTAGATTTAGCCACGTTTCTTAACATTAAGTCGGGTAAGATAGATAGGGGGTAAAATCGATGAAATTAGCTAAAATCTCTTTTTATGGCTTTTTAGCGCTGATTATCTCCCTTTTGCTAATACTGAGTTTTGTTAATGCCAGCAAAGCACAATCGGATACGGCGGTAAGATCGGAGTTAATTAGTCTCCGCAATCGAGTCGAGCGCCTTGAAAGTCAGATTCGAGGAATATCCACCCGCGGGGAAAATGCCGCTCCGATTCCCCAACGGCGATCGGGAACGGGTATAGTAAATGGGGAAGTAGTCGGGGAAAGTGACCCACTGTTCCAGCGTTTAGCCACTTTAGTAATTGAATTAAAGGAAGATTTAAAAAAGCTAGAGCAACGGGTGCAAGTCTTAGAAAAAGAAACCGTTAGCCAGAAATCGTAGTCAATTGATGCTATAACGATCGAAAGTTAAATTGATCTCAACTATGCAGTTAATTGATTATGTAATTATCCTGCTTTATCTGGCAGCAACCCTAATAATCGGGATTGTAGCCGAGAAAAAAGCTTCTCAAGGTCTAGAATCCTACTTTTTAGGTAATCGTAATTTGCCCTGGTGGATGTTGGGGGTGTCGGGAATGGCAGCTAACACCGATTTAGCGGGAACTATGGTCATTTCTGCCCTAATTTACGCCGTCGGCCCCAAAGGACTATTTATCGAAATTCGCGGCGGTGTTGTCCTAATTATGGCCTTTCTCATGGCTTTTATGGGCAAATGGAATCGTCGCGCCCAAGTTATGACCATGGCGGAATGGATGCAATTTCGCTTTGGAACTGGAAAACAGGGGAATTTTGCCCGAATTATTAGCGCCGTCGCCACTCTCTTATTCTCTATCGGTGCGATGAGTTATTTCTCCGTTGCGGGGGGGAAATTTTTAGGGCAGTTTCTGGGCATGGATGATCGTCTTGCTTCGGTGATATTAATTCTTCTAACCTTGATTTATACGGTGGCCAGTGGTTTTTATGGTGGGGTAATTACCGATTTATTTCAAGGATTTCTGATTTTTGTGGCGGTAATTTATGTATCGACAGTGGCTTTTTTTACTGTTAATCTTCCTGATACTTTTACCGTAGCAATTCCGGGGGCAGCGGAGCCAAAAACTTGGAATTTAAGCGACTGGGCTAGTATTTTTCCCTCTCTGACTTTGGATTTACCCGGAGATTATGCCATCTTTAATTTGTTTGGTGGGGTGATTTTCTTTTATTTAGTTAAAACCATCATCGAAGGTTGCAGCGGCAGCGGTGGTTATATGTTACAACGATACCTAGCCGCCAAAAGCGATCGAGATGCCGGTTTATTATCTTTATTCTGGATTATTCTGCTTTCTTTCCGTTGGCCTTTAGTCACAGCTTTTGCGGTTTTAGGTATTCACTACGGTTTAACCGAAGGCACGATTACAGATCCAGAAAGAATTCTCGCCACGGTGATTACTCAATACATTCCTGTGGGGATGAAAGGGTTATTAATTGCTTCTTTTTTGGCGGCAGCTATGTCCACTTTTAACGCAGTTATTAACGCTAGTGCTGCCTATTGGGTCAAAGATATCTATCAAGCTTTTTTGAAACCGAATGCGGGAGAACAGGAGTTAGTTTTTCAAGGTCGTTTGGCCTCGGTTTTTGTGGTCGTAATTGGCTTAGTTTTGAGTTTTAATATCCAAAATGTCAATGATATTTGGGGTTGGTTAACCACGGGATTAGGGGTGGGATTAGCAGTTCCTCTCCTATTGCGTTGGTATTGGTGGCGCTTTAATGGTTATGGTTTTGCCGTGGGAACTTTAGCGGGAATGATTGCGGCTATTGCCTCACAAGCGATAATTTTACCTTTCTTTCGTCACAGTCAATATCAGGAACTTATTCTCTTTCTTGTGCCGAGTTTGTTCGCTTTAGCTGGCTGTATTATCGCTACTTTGTTAACTCCTCCCACCGATAGTTTAGTTATGGAAAATTTCTATAATATTACCCGACCTTTTGGCTTTTGGGGAGAAGTCCGTCAAAGTGTTAAACCTAACCTACAGGCAAAAATTAAAGCGGAAAATCAACGGGATATCATCGCCGCTTTTCTCACTGTTCCTTGGCAATTAGTCCTGTTTATGATGGGGATTGTTTTAATCATCAAGCAGTGGCAAAGTTTGAAGATTTTGGCTTTGGTTTTTCTTTTGCTTTCCATCGGTCTCTATTTTACTTGGTATCGACATTTATCTAAGGAAATTACCGTCACTAAAGACCGAGATTTAGGTTAGGCAGTTATCAGTTATCAGTTATCAGTTTACTGTCTTCCCACTCCCCAATTGATAATTCCCCACACCCTGTCCCCACGAAAAACTTTTTCAGCAGACCCTAATTAGGAGTGATCCCTTGACTTTGGCGGCGGCTTGGGTTATGATTCTTTTGTAATGGGATGGTTGTGTGTATGATGAAGTGCTTGGATTACCATCATGAATAAAGTCTTTTAAAAATATTATCCCAAAATCTCACGACAAAAGCAAGGAAAATTTCGCCGTCAATTGTTAAGTTTTGTTAAGAAAAATAGCAAGAGCGGCAAGGAATAGAAATCCCTTACCGTTGACTTTGGCCGTACTCACCACTTCTTAATGAAGTGCTATCTAGAAGGAACTTATGATGAAATACAAAATTGTCCTTTATCGTTCTGAAGAAGGAATTACTGTTGGCGTTCCTGCACTCCCTGGTTGTTGGTCTGAGGGAGACACTGAGGAAGAGGCATTAATTAATATACAAGATGCAATTCGTGAGTATCTTGCAGCCTTAGAAGAACGCTGGCAAGATGGGGAAATTCCTGAAATTAAAATGCAGGTGTAACTATTTGACAGTCGTAGAATTTCGTAAACTATTATGATTGCGATAAAATTAGCTAAAATTTCTCTTGCTTTCGACTCATATCTAGATTTGATGATTAATTACATAAGCTTTAAAAACAGGATTTAAACATAATAGAGCGTTCTCATCTTTTGCCACTATTATTCGTCTGATTAGAGATTGAATTACTTTCAAAGAATCTGTATAAGCTAGAGAAGTTTGGTCGATCATTTCTTTAATGGAAATAGGTTGATTAAAATTTGCTAATTCTGTTAGCATTAGTTTCTCTGATTCTGTTAAACTTTGTAAAATACTTAATAAAGTCTGCTCTAAAGTTTCTTCGGCAATCGGGTATTTAAGTTCTAAAAAGTCAGCAACCTTACCCAAAAACATCTCTTGAATAAAACTGGCAACTAATTCTAACCAAAGAGGATGACCTTGATAACGTTTAATTAGGGTTTCCCAACTGTCTTCATTTAATAGATTATGATGGCGCACAATTTCTATTGCATCTTCTTCTAAACCTTCTACGATTAATGTTTTAATGAATTTATTTTTCTGTCCATAAAAAGTCGTATCAATAGGTTTTTCTTGACTCAACAACAGTAAACAGCTTTGATGATTGACTTCAGCAATGCTTTTAAACAATAGTTGATAATCTTGGTAATCTTTTTGATAATTACCTGCTAGTTTTTTAGAGTCAAATAGACTTTGTAAATCATCAAAAATAATCAAACAGCGATGGCTTTTTATTAACTCTAAGAATAAATTTAATTTCTTGTCAAGACTTTGAGAGAGCTTTAATTGAGGATTGATAGAGGGTAAAATTTCACTTAAAAGTTCATCTAATTTTGGACAAAAATACAAACTTCTGCGAATAACATAATTAAAACTATAGCGGTTCTCGCATCTGCGAGGCACAGTTTAACCTTTGCTGATTAAGCTTTTCAGAATCGATAATGTACCTCTTGTGAACAGGAAACGCTATATTTTTGATTTTATCAACCAGTTTCAAAGAAAGGGTGGTTTTACCAATTCCTTTTAAACCTAACACAGTAACCAAACGGTATTTCTCCGCAACTATCCAAGTTTCTAGATTATTTAATTCGGCAACTCTCCCATAAAATTGAGTTATTTCAGGAATATGACCTAAATCTAAATAGGTACGATTATTGTCAGGTTGAGATTGGTGGTTATTGCCATTAGACGCAGATAGATTAGAAGTACAGAGATTGACATTATTAAGAGAAACAAAATCTCTACCTGATGAAATATGATTATAGAACTGAGATTTCTTTAAAACTGCTCTAATATTTGATTTAGTAATATCTTCCCCTAAAACTTCTGACAAAATTTTCCATAATTCTGAAGCACTATCTCGAATATGACCTTCACTAAGATGAGATTCTTTGGCAACTTCTGAGTATTTGTAACCTTCTAAGGTCCCTTGCAAGATAGTTTTTTGAAGATAGTCTAGATGTTGATCTGTTTTGGCAAAAACCAACTCATCTAAGAGATTTAACACCGTATTAGATAGATTAGCTTGAAACATGGACTATAGATTAGGTAAGTTTTTTAGTTATTTTAGCTGATATTTCCGATATTTCAGATCAATTGTTTGGCTGTAAGTTCCGACTTTTCCGACTGACTAAACTCAAGACTACGATGTATCCTAAGTAATTAAGCAGTTTCAAGGCTTTATTTAGGCAATCTAAAGAAAATGTGTGATAGTACAGATTTTAGTATATCAGCAATAACATTTTTGTACTACTGTTGGCTGATTATTTAAGTTATAGCGGTTCTCGCATCTGCGAGGCACACTTTAACCTTTGTTGATTAAGCTTTTCAGGATTGAGAATGTACCTCTTGTGAACAGGAAACGCTATAGATGTACATTAAATCTATAGAGGAGTAGATTTTGCTGATTTTTCGACCTTATAAAATTTACTAAATAGAGGACAATGAAATGATAAAAATTGCCAAGTTGTCAATTATCCTAAGTCTAATGTTATCTTTAACGTCCTGTGATCAAGCTTTTTACGATAAGCAACAGCAGGAATCAAAAATTGCTCAAATGCGTGATGCGTTAGAGGTTGCTTTAGAGGCTAATTTAAAATATAGAGAAGCCGATGTCAATTGCGGATGGTTCAATAGCAATTTAACATCTAAAATTATTATGATCCCTTTAAACAAAGATGTTATTGATGCTACTGTAGCCTATAAAGTAGCCTTAGAAAATCTTGCGGAGGATGAAAAAAACAAACTTTTGCAAAAGAGTTATCAGCATTTTCTCAGAGGAAATAGTGCTACTTTTGTCATAATGATTATTAATAATGATACACTCGAACATGGAAAAAATTTAATTTACTTTAATGATTTTAGAGAAGATGTCATTTTACTTAGTGAAAGTCAAAGAGTTCATAAGCTGAAGAATTATGACACTAATTTATCAACTTTTTTGAGTCCAGGTTTAAACATGGGATATGTTTCTTTTGAAAACTTTAGAAATGATCAAGATAAAGATGGTTTTATGGATACTTACACAATTCGTCTTGATCGTCTTATTTTAACCTGTAGTAACCAACAAAAAAATTACCAAACAATAGCACTCCGTTTTGATGAATCAGAAGTTCATTTTGTCGATTTAATTGCTCAAGGTATGAGCAAAGAAGATATTAGAAATAAATGGGTTGCTGAACCTTATCAAGATGTTGGCTTAAAAGCTAATGACGTAGCAAATTTATTAGTTTTTGTGATTAAAATCTTATAGATTTTAACTATTGTCGAAGATTACATTATTATAAATATCTGCTATCTCTACCTCAACCCGCAAATATTTTAAAGTTATTATAGGAGGATTTTTATAAGCTTTTAAAAACCCGCAATCGCCTTCTTTTTGAAACTGTTCAATATAACATTTTTCCTGAGAAATTAATAAATATTCCTGAAAAGTTGGAATGGTTCGATAAGCAGTAAATTTATCTTCTTGATCATAATTAGCAGTAGAAGAAGACAAAACCTCAGTAAAACAGGATTAATTAAAGTATCTGTGCCTCTTTCTTGATAAGTCAGAGGTTCAGACATTACCATAATATCAGGATAAGTGGCCATTCGCCGCTCAGGTATCCATAAACGCTGAACAGTGACAAAAACGGCATAACATTGATTTGTGAGTGCGGTATATAAAGCCACTAATAAATTAGCAATAATGCGATTATTGGTCGGTGTTCCTACTGTCATAGCAATAATTTTTCCATCAACATATTCATGACGAGTTTGTGATTGTATTTCTGGCTCAAAATATACTGTTTACTGTTTACTGATCACTGAAAAGTCTCCCCAAACCTTCACCGCTCAAGGAATTAGAAGTTTCACAGAATAATTAGGAGTGATCCCTTGACTTTGGCGGCGGCTTGGGTTATGATTCTCTTATAATCGGATATTTGTGTTTATTAGCAACTGCTTAGATTTCCATTATGAATAAAGTCTTCTAAAAATATTGTCCCAAAATCTGCCGACAAAAGCAAGGAAAATTTTGCCGTCAATTGTTAAGTTTTGTTAAGAAAAATAGCAAGAGCGGCAAGGAATAGAAATCCCTTATAAAAACTTACCCGACATGGTAATTTTAACGCGATCGCCTTTAGGGTCTTCCTCCTTATCCACGTCGAGGGTAAAATCGATCGCACTCATAATACCATCGCCGAATTTTTCATGAATCACCGATTTTAGGGGCATTCCATACACCTGCATGATCTCATAGAAACGATAAATCAGGGGGTCAGTGGGGACAACCGGACCCAATCCCTTGACAGGATACTCGGTTAAGGATGCGACGATTTCGGTTCCCAGTCCCAAAGCTGCCACAATTTTCGTTGCTTCTTCTAGGGAGGCGCTCGCTTGCCGGTAAAAAACAGCGGCAATCCACACCTCATCTCGTCCTAGAATCGCTTCTAGGTCAGCGAAACTCAGGCCTTTTTCCTTCTTCGCTTCCAACAGTTTTGCAGTAATTTCGGGTATCATCGCTTATTTTTGCAGAATTTGTCTGCTTCTAGTTTACCTCAAAATCAATTATATAAGGAAAAGTTATGACATTGATAAAAAAACATTCCTTAAAACCCCTTTACATAACTATAAAAAGCCGATAGTATTATCTCATGTCAAACAAAGAACCTTGACAACCAAATACATACAGAAATTATCCAACCATGACCACCACCCTACAACAGCGCGAGAGCGCTTCCCTGTGGGAGCAGTTCTGTCAGTGGATCACCAGCACCAACAACCGTTTATACATCGGTTGGTTCGGTGTCATCATGATCCCCACCCTGCTCACCGCCACCACCTGCTTCATC
>VYKV01000116.1_pt1 | contig 15984 bp, 13 predicted proteins | sample 5114461 | NCBI WGS metagenome assembly VYKV01 (sample SAMN12291816, study PRJNA351875) | freshwater metagenome | isolation source: freshwater lake | place: USA: Michigan, Gull Lake | collected 2011-07-05 | reverse complement strand
GTGTCAAAGTCTAATAAAGCGAGTCCTAAGTCTTCTAACCGCTCCACGGGAAGGTTACGGATGGTTTCCTCAAGATTCTGGGGTATTTCACCGAAACGTCGCTGAAGTTGACGGAGGACTAACTTTGCTTCTCCTCTTTGTTCACCTTGCTGAACCGCTTGTTCCCTATCCTGTTGGTAAAGTGGAGCTAAACGCATAATAAACTCCCTATCCTCCTGTGTTTTTTTCGATAACGCTTCTAGATTTTTACTCAAATTAGACAATAAGTTTAAGGAAGCCGATTTTAGGGGATTATTCGGCAATAATCTGGCTAATTCATCGATGGCTCTCTCTTGTTCCTCCTCTACTATTTTTCTGATCGGAGAGTACTGGCTACTGACTCCTAACCCTAACAACAATTTTTGATTTTTACCGGAGATATAAATAGGGCTTGCTGAATAAATCTAAAAACCTTGTTGGATAAGACTTTTGGACTTTTTTCCCCTCAAAAAGTACCAGATATGGGAGTGATCAGGGGGAAATTCAGGGACTTTTTCCCTGAAAATTAGGTAATTGACCCCCTCAAAATCGGTAAAACCCCACACCCCACACCCCACACCCTACACCCTGCCCCTAGGAAAAACTTTTTCAGCAAACCCTAAATAATCTTCCGGTTGCCGTTTGCCAAGCTCAGAACTAGGATAGGAAAGAACGAGGTATTAATGCAGCAAGAGAGGTTTAGACTGTGACCAATGTAGCGATCGATGTCCGATTAACCGAGACTTCTCTGTGGCAATGGCAAATATGGCAAGGATTGCCCTATCTTACCTGTAATCTCCTAGAGGACTGGTCCCACGGCTTTTTTACCCGTCATTATTACCCCCAAACCCCGGAAGCTTTTACGGCTGCTCTGGGGGCAAATGTACCGGTTTATCGGGTCAAACAGGTACATGGCGATCGCCTATTAAATCCCCAAGGGATTACTAACCCGGAAATTGTCGAAGCGGATGGAATTATCACCGATGCTTCCGGTCAAGGGATTTGGGTGGCCAGTGCTGATTGTACGCCCGTACTAATAGGCGATCGCTCTACTGGTGTTGGGGTGGCGATTCATTCTGGATGGAGAGGGACGGCCAAAAGGATAGTTCCCAAAGCAGTAAAGCAGTTATTAAACTCCGGTAGTTGTTTAGATAACTTAGTGCTGGCCCTGGGGCCGGCAATTGCCGGGGAAGTGTATCAAGTAGAGACAGAAGTTGCCGCAGAAGTGGGTTTAAGTTTATTCCCCCAAGAAACCAATCCCGACCAAATTCTGGCGAATTTATTTAACCTGTCCCCCTCCCCCTTATTTGCTGACGAGGAAAAAGGAAAAGTGCGCTTAGACGTGCGACGGGTGATTTATCATCAACTACAACAGTTAGGAATTAGGGATGAACAAATTGCGATCGCTCCTTTTTGTACCTATCAACAAGAGGATCATTTTTTCTCCTATCGTCGGGAAAAAGCCAAAAAAATTCAATGGTCTGGCATAGTTAGCCGTTAATAACTCAGTGGACATTCACTGATTACTGCTCACTGATAACTGAAAAATCCCCTCTCTCCCATGCGTATTGTTTTTTTCGGAACCCCGACTTTTGCCGTTCCCACCCTAAAAAAATTATTAGCCAATCCCGATATAGAAGTAATTGCCGTCGTTACCCAACCGGACAAGCGCCGGGGAAGGGGCAATCAATTAATCCCCTCACCGGTGAAACAAATAGCCATAGAACGGCAAATACCGGTTTTGCAGCCCAAAAGTGTCAAAAAAAACGCTCGAACCTTAGATTTTCTCAGACAATCGCGGGTGGATGCCTTTGTGGTGGTTGCCTACGGACAAATTCTCTCCCCAGAAATTCTAGAGATGCCGAGATTAGGCTGTATTAACGTTCATGGCTCAATTTTACCGAAATATCGGGGAGCAGCCCCCGTGCAGTGGTGCATCGCTAGGGGAGAAAAAGAAACCGGCATTACCACCATGTTAATGGATGCGGGCATGGATACCGGACCGATGCTACTGAAAGCCTACACCCCGATCGCTCTTTTTGACCATGCCGAACAGGTGGGAGCAACCCTAGGACAAATGGGGGCGGATTTGCTCCTAGAAACCCTCTCTAAGCTCGATCGAGCAGAAATTACCCCAATTCCTCAAAATAACGACGATGCCACCTATGCCCCTTTAATTCAAAAATCTGACTATCTAATCCACTGGCAAGATTCGGGCCGGAGAATTCACGATCGAGTCCGGGGTTTTTATCCTCATGCGCTAACCACTTTCCGGGGACAACCTCTAAAAGTGATGGCCACTATTCCCCTAGACGATCCTAGTCAACTGCCTCGAGAATTACAGACAAAAGACCTTTCTCATCTAAGCGGAGAAGTGGGATCGATCGTGGCTCTCTGGAAAAATTTCGGGCCAGTAGTGCAGACGGGAGCGGGTTTATTATTATTAGAAGAAGTGCAATTATCGGGAAAATCACCGCGTTCTGGTGGGGATTTGGTCAATGGTTCCCGTTTAACTATCGGTGAGATTTTCGGTCAATAGTTTTCGGGGTATGGCTTTCCTTTGCTCCTCTATGCTTCACCGGTGAAGATTTTTTTCAACCGGCGAAAGCGATCGGAATAACTTCTCAATACTTTGACCGCAAACATGGGGGTTTCCTGTACGGCAAATAAAAACTGCGGTTGATTGAGACAGGCTAATTTACAATCAGTTTTGGCAATAGCTGTGGATTCTCGCAGTTTATCTGGGTGCAGGAGCGCTCCTACTCCGAACACATCCCCTTTTTCTAGAGTTTCTATCAATTGTTCCTTGATATACATCTCTACTTCTCCGCTAAGAATACCGTACATTAACTCGCCCTCCGTGCCATCGACAAAAATAACTTCACCAGCTGGAAAAGTGCGATCGGGATGATTTTCGAGAATTTTAATCGTCTCTACGGGACTTAACATGATTTAACAATAATTTTTCGGGTTATCTCTCCCATTTTCCGATATATTGAACTCCCCGATCATCGTTTTTGTGTGTAAGAATACATCTCCCATCTCCCCAGGAGTTGTCTGGGGGTGGGTTTGAAACTTCTCTACCTGACAAAGATTCGGTTTGACTCTCAGAAATGCTTTGTTTAATGCTTGTCGGGGAGGGAAAATTTCTGTCTTCATACCTTTATCCTCTTCCTACCCAATCCGATTTTTCAGTCTATTTTTTTCTCTCTTATCTTCGCTGAAAAACCCTATATATATGGGCGCACGGATTCCGATTATACATAAAGTATAAAGCAAGTCTCGCCATTTGTCAAGGGTTTTCTGAAAATCTCCCCCACTTCCCACTTCCTTGACAAAACACCGGGGTTAAAACTGTTCGATCGCTTCTTGGGTGATTTCTGCGATCGCTGATAAACTGGGACTAACTTGGCCGATATCGGTGGATAACCAGAGAAGATACTCGACGTTACCCGCAGGTCCGGTAATGGGAGACCAAGTTAAACCCCGATAGAACCATCCTAAGACTTCGGCGGCCTGTAAAACCTGAAAAATCGCCCCCGCTTGGTCTTGGTGGTCGCGAACTACCCCTTTTTTGCCAACTTTTTCCCGTCCCACCTCGAATTGGGGTTTGACCAATAAAATCGCTTCTCGCGGTGGATTTAATAGCGTCCACAGGGTCGGTAAAACTTTGGTCAAAGAAATAAAGGACAGATCCATAACTGCTAAATCGGCGGGTTTTTCCTGTCCGTATAACTTTTCCGGGGTTAAATAGCGAAAATTAGTTCTTTCTAGTAAAATAACCCGTTCATCCTGCCGTAAACTCCACGCCACTTGTCCATAACCCACATCAACCCCATAAACCCGTTTTGCCCCTTTTTGCAAGAGACAATCGGTAAATCCCCCCGTGGAAATGCCTCCATCTAAACAAATGCGATCGCAGACATCGATGGCAAACAATTCTAAGGCCTTAGCTAATTTTTCGCCCCCCCTTGACAAATAGGGCAGTTTCTGCTTAACCTCGATCACCGCTGACCGGTCGATTTCTGTGGCCGGTTTATCGATGATTTGGTGATTGACTTTCACTTCTCCAGCGCGAATTAATCGCTGTGCCTGTTGACGGGAATCACAGAGATTTTTGGCTACTAATAATAAATCTAATCTTTGTTTCGGCAAGGAAGGCCTCCCAATAATCAGCGCCTAATTCTAAAAAATACCTTATTTTTCCGCAAGCAATCCCAGAAGGAAGATTATAAGTAAGGAGAGGGGTAAGCGAAACCCATCAGCTACATTTTCGCTGCCATCCCGATATTTTATGGATAAAGATACTCAATTCGCCGTTTTGGTCATTGGCATCCCCTTTCTAGGACTAGCTTACTGTGGCTTGATTTTTGCCGTGATGATCTATTGGGTGTGGGCCCGGGAACATCCCGTAACCATGGCCACTTTTTTCGTCCTTGCTCCTTCTTTGATTTCTGGCTCTATCTGGCTGTTAGCCTCCTATAAAGCCCGTCAAAAGCAGCGTTTAGGGTTATCGAAAATTTGGGTTAAAACCCCGTCGTTTTACGACGGCTTTAAGCTACAATGGAAAAAGCGATAACCAAGCTAAAAACTGAACCTTGACCACAGATAGTAGGGGGTTTCNACTTAAGCAATTAAGCGTTTTTCGCTATCTGCGTCAACCCCATTGACGCGACCACCCTAAAAAAGTGGCGTGGTGAGGAATCGCCGTCCGTTTTACGGCGGCGAGGATGTCAAAATTGGCAAGACTATCCCATTGGCCTCTAGAGAACAACTAATGTGGGGCAATGTGGGGGTGAATTGCCTTCCCCCTCCCCTAGATAACTTGTTCTTATCACCACAACTAGGGGAGAGCCTTAAAGATTAGATATTTTTCTGGTGATAGTTAGCATGAAAGGTTTCCAAGTAAGACTGATTAAATAGCCCGATCCTGCCACTAAAATAATTGTCGCCCCTGAGGTGAGATTTAAACTATAGGATAACCACAAACCCACTAAAGTAAAGACAATTCCTAAAATAATCGCTAGGATCATCATTCCCTTCATATTTTTAACAAATTGTCCACTGATAGCGGCGGGAATAGTTAGTAAAGCAATTACCATAATTAATCCTACCACCTGCATTACTGCCACAATAGTTAAAGCGGTTATTCCCATTAAACCTAAGTAAATTATCTCCACGGGAATATTGCGAATAATCGCAAAGGTTTCATCAAAAGATATGGCTAACAACTCTTTATAAAAGATACTAACTAAGGTGATAATTAATATATCTATGCCCGCCATTATCCATAAATCATCCCTCGGTACAGTTAAAATACTACCGAAAAGATAACTCATTAAATCAGCTTTATAACCGGGGGTTAAATCAATAAAAATTACCCCAATCGCCATACCAATCGCCCACATCACCCCGATTAAAGTATCAGATCTCTCCCGGATGCGACGCTGTAAAAAACCCATGCCTAAAGCCGAAAAAAAGGTAAAAAATATCGCCCCCACCAGGGGATTAATCCCAAAAAAATAACCGATTCCTATCCCTCCATAGGCAGCGTGAGCGATTCCACCACTGATAAAAACCACGCGATTAACTACTACCAAAGTACCAACAATCCCACAGGCAATACTAACTAATATTCCTGCGGCGATGGCATGGCGCATAAAATCAAATTGTAAGGCCTCTAGCATAGGGTGTGGGGTGTGGGGTGTGGGGTGTGGGGAGCTTTTTCAGTAAACAGTAATCAGTAAACAGTAAACTGATAACTGATAACTGATAACTGATAACTGATAACTGATAACTGATAACTGATAACTGATAACTGATAACTGATAACTGATAACTGATAACTGAACTGATAACTGATAACTGATAACTGATAACTGATAACTGATAACTGATAACTGATAACTGATAACTGATAACTGATAACTGATAACTGATAACTGATAACTGATAACTGATTATTGATAACTCTCAATTACTTGACGAAATTCGCTTTTTTGTTTGACTCCGCGCATTTCTTTTACTAATTCCCGCTCCTTAAAGAATTGTACCGTGGGAGTCCCGGTTACTTGACCCATTTTGGCAATTTCTGGGTCAGCTTCGATGTCAATTTCCACAAAATAAATTTTGCCATCGTACTCATCGACTACTTTATCTAAAATCGGTTTCAGGGTTTTACAGGGGCCACAGGTGGGAGAAACATATTTTACCATTAACAAGCGATCGCAATCGTGGAATAATTTCCGCAAAGCATAACCCCCAACGTGACGGGTTTTGTTAATATCAAAAGTTTCCTCCGTATCGGCCGGGGTTTCGCTAACAGTTTTCGTCTCGTAATGTTCAGAAGTGGCTGATTGACGGTATTCTTGGATTAAATTATGCTCCGATAACCATCTTTCTGCCAATAACGCCGCCATACACCCCGTACCTGCGGCAGTGATTGCCTGACGGTATTCGTGGTCTTGCACATCTCCTGCGGCAAAAACCCCCTCGACGCTGGTAGCAACAGTCCCCGGTTTGACTTTCACATAACCCACCTCGTCTAATTCTAGTTGTCCTTGGAATAGGGAAGTATTGGGAGTGTGACCGACGGCATAAAATAACCCTCTAACGGCTAATTCGCTGATTTCTCCCGTTTGCGAGTTTTTAATGCGTAATCCTGCCATTTTACTGCCTGTACCGAACACATCCACCGCTTGGGTATGAAAATGAACGGTAACTTTCGGATTATTTAACACCCGGTCTTGCATTGCTTTCGAGGCGCGCATCGCTTCCCCGCGAATTAATAAATGGACGTGAGAGCCGTATTTAGTCAAATATACGGCTTCTTCCGCCGCCGAGTCACCGCCACCAATGACAGCGAGGTTTTCCTCTCTAAATATCGGTGTAGCACCGTCACAGATAGCACAAGCGGAAATCCCGTTACTCCAGAATTGAGCTTCGCTGGGTAATCCTAAGCGTTTGGCAGTGGCTCCCGTGGCGATAATAATACTATTGGCCTTAACTTCCCGGTCAGTGGAACGAATGGTAAAAGGACGCTGACTTAAATCCACCGAGATAACATCTTCGGTATAGCATTGGGTCCCCCATCTTTCGGCCTGTTCCTTCATTCTTTCCATCAGCTTCGGACCGGTGATTCCTTCGGCAAAACCGGGGAAATTTTCTACTTCTGTGGTGGTCATCAATTGTCCACCCGGAATGCCTCCCGCTTGGAAACCCTCAAACATCAAGGGTTTTAAGTTCGCACGCGCCGCATAAATCGCCGCCGTATATCCCGCGGGTCCCGAACCAATAATGACTAAATTCTCGACAGTCATAACCGTAAATGCAACTCATAACGACTACGCTTTTTAGTATAGCAGCATCAGACGGCGATGGGACGGGAAAGTTGAGGGTTCGATCGAGGGGAAAAGAGGCCAGATCGGGAGCGAGTGCCTGAATAACGGCAAATATGTAAATATTTCTGACAAAGATCCACAGGAATAGGTATTTTACTGACATCAATGATAGGCTTAAATCGATATATTCGAAAGTAGAGTCTGGATGAGGTCGGTGGATAGTTCACGGTCGATCTGACTAACTGAATCGATGTATTTGCTGTCGGCATAACTATAGCAGTTCTCACACCTGGGGGGCACATTTAAACCTTGGCTAATTAAGCTTTTTAAGCTTTTCAGCATCGATAATGTACCTCTTGCGAACAGGAAACGCTATAGATGCGGGCGTTGTTTTTCATTACTACCCAAGGAAAACGAACAATGTCTCTTTTCTCTATTCTTCAACTCATTATTGCTTTAGTCTTCATCTATCTAATCTTATCCCTCGTCAGCAGTCAACTACAAGAAGCCTTCGCAGGATGGCAAGAGTTTAGAGCGAAACGGTTGAAAGAATCGATCTTCCAATTATTAGGGGAAGAAAAGTTAATATACCAATTACTAGGAAAAGTGCCAGAAAAATGGTATTGGGATACCGATAAACAAAAACTTGACAAGATCACTGATAATCCTGATGATCCTGATAATCTTACTGGTAACTTTTTTTACATTGATAGTAAACAAAATAAAATCCCAGTTCCTGATGATAAAATTCGTCAGGAAAATCTAAAGGCTTTTGTCTGGCTAGATGGCTCAACTCCAATCGACCGCTCTAAAACTATCAATTCCGAGGGTAAGATCGAGGAAACACTCACCAAATGTGAGCTTCTAAAAGTGCAAGATAGTCAACTGGGATTATTTCAGTGTCAACTGATTCCTATTGACAAAAATCAAATATTCAGAGAAGCGAACGGCACGTATATTTGGGTTGAAGAAAACACCAAAGAAATCATCAACTCTGCGATAAAAATTACCAAAAGTACGGAGGAAGATGATGGAAGTGTCATAATTCCCGTTCAGCGATTAGAAGTTTTCACGATCGCTATCGGTCAATTATTACAAAATGGAACACTCTATTACATCAACGATCAAAGTCAAGTATTCACGGACTCTGCAGATAACTTTGAAGAAAATGGAAAACGTTTTGTTTGGGTGAGAGAAGACGATAGTAAAGCGATCTCTTCCGATAATGTAGAAGCGGTACCCGGTGGAAGTTCGAGACATCTCAAAGGAGATCGGACCATTCCAGTCAAAAAACGGGATATTTTCACGGCAATCCTACCAGAAAATTCTCCATTAACCGAAAGAGAGAATTTTTATAGCGCCGATTATGACGGAAACAAACTAATTAAAATCTCAGAACAATATCGAAAAATAGTCAATAATAAACCCGTAGTATTACTGCAAAAAAACACACATAAACCGATCCCCGCTGCCGATTCTTGGGTATTCGATGTTACCACAAGTACAGTAACCGCAACGGTTAAACGGTATCCAGCTTATGTCCGAAAAAGTGGCGGTAATGATCAATTTGTTTATCTATCTAAGGATAACGAGTTAGTTCCTGTAGAAGATGGGCAACTCTTCGATCGATTCGTGTGGATTAAAGACAGCAATGGAGAGCCAGTATCTCGATCGGAAGAAAAGAATATAACGATTGATCCCCAGAATTCCAAGATAGGAAAATTGACAGGGACTCAACAACTAGAGCGGAGAACAGCTTTTCTGATCGAAGAAAAACCCATTCTTTCGCTGACCCAAAAGCTTTATGAAAATCCACTATTCAAGTCTCTAAATCAGAGTACAACGGGAGTTTATGGATACTGGATCGTCGGATTACTGTGTGTAGTATTTGGAGGACTTTCTGCCCTAGGCAAAAACAATCTTTGGCTCACCATTATCATGTTTGTATTAGGGGTAGTCTTTCTGGGATGGGCGCTTTACGATGGCAAAGACTACTCCAAAGATAAAAAAGTCTTCTCCGCAGATAAAAAATGGCGGAATCTGCGAGTTTCCCAGGGACCTAGTTATGTAGAACCCACGAGTTTATTCGCCGAAGCACTAATCGCGACTGTCCAAGAAAATCTAGGAACCGATGATCGAGGGCAACAGATTCAGTTAACGGAAGGGGATACGATGGATGATTTGATCACAAAACTAGCAAAACTGAATTGCTATCCTCCCGCTATCTCCATGCTAATCGAGATTGCCAAAACCGTAAAATTAGAAGGAGATAATCCTACACTACCGAAATATAAAGAGAAACTCACTAAATTATTTGAAGCATCGCAACAGCGCTCTTTGGGAGTGTATACGAGAAACGCTACTGGAGTCGCTTTTTTAGTCGGTTTACTCATCGCTATCATTGCCAATGCCGATACTATTCACATGGTGAATTTTCTGGCGAGAAATCCTCAAATTGTCACAGCAATTACTGAGTCGATCACTCAGAAAAATCCTGATTTCACCAAACTATCTCCCGCAGAACAGCTAGAAGAGATGAACAAGCTTACAGAAGTTACCGCTCCTCTGCCTATCGGCTGGGAACTATCTTCTCTCACCTCAGATTTACAGAAAGTTGCCCAACAGTTAGAGGAACAATGCTTTACTACAGAGATAACCAGTGCAACGCAGCAAGATTTGAGTGATAAAATAAAACCTTGCTTGATTAGCTTAAGCGATCGACGACAAGAAATCGATTCCATTATTCCAGTTCCCACAGACAGTTCTCCGAAACCCATTATCAATAGCCTTGATACAACCAAGAACTGTTTAGAAGACAAAGCGAAAAAACTTGATCAATGTTTAACGGATTTTTATACCCTGCTGAAAACCGAACGCGAAAAACTTCAAAAGATAGTGACCATCCAAACTCTTAGTAATCCGGGAGGACAACCTACCCTACAGATCCAAAAAACTATCGATAAACAAGGGGGATGGCTGCGAGTTCTTTTCGGTTGGCTGATCACGGCGATCGCCCTGAGTATGGGAGCGCCTTTCTGGTTCGATCTATTGGGTAAAATTATGAATGTGCGTAATGCGGCGAAACCGTTAGATACTCCAAAACAGCCTGGAAAGGCTAATCAACAATAACCCCGCAACTCTGTTACCGGGGGTTCCATCCCGCAAAATCCCCGGTGAATTGTGCCAAAGATAACAACCGAATCCGGGGAGCTTCGCGTATTGAATCCCGCACCGATGACGTATTATATCCCCAATCGGCTAAATATAAGCCCACATCGTTTAAATCTGCTTGTTGCTCCACTAATTCCAACGCATCGAGACGATCCTCGACAAACCACAAATTAGCGGGAGATTCTGGTAAATCAGCCAGTATTTGCTGAATAGTTAGGTATTTCGGCTGTTTAATTTCCTTGCCAATTAATCTCGCTGCTGGAAAATTAATTGCTACTTTTTGTAACAATTGCTTGACAAAACGACTTTCTTTTGTAGTGATAATATAAACCAAAAAATCCGAGTCTAAAAGAGAGGCCAAGCGATCGATTGCGGGTTGATAAAATTGATGTAAGGCTAACCAAGACTCTAGATCCGACTCAATCCATCGATCCCTAAGACCATCGAGAGCATTTGAGAGAACTTTTTTCGCTATTTTCTCCCTTTCTAGTATATTTTGGACAATTGACGGCCAATTATTTAAAGCTTCCTCGTCGGGAATACCGAGAACGAGCGATCGCAACAGTAAGGGCATTTCCCAACCGGTTTCGATAACGGGACGAAGTTGCGAAAACCTAGGGAAAAAATCCTCGGGAATTATTTCCGGCCAAAGGGTTTCATAGGTGCGTTTGCTAATCTGAAAATACTCGATCATGCCATCACAAAGAACACCATCAAAATCGAGTGCTAGAATGCGGGGGGATTGACTCATAAATGCTGGTTTAATCTAAATAATGGCAGTATAGCGCAGGGAAAATTAAAAAATTGTCCAAGACATCACGCTATTAGCTATTCTTTGCTTCATCGTTGACATAACATAGCTGTCTGATGATTTCTGTAACAGAATTTTTCAATCCCTCTGCATGAATCCAGCCTACATAGGGTTTGCGGCAAAAAGTTTTTCTTGGGGGTAGGGTGTGGGGTGTGGGGTGTGGGGTTTTACCCATTTTCAGGGGGTCAATTACCTAATTTTCAGGGAAAAAGTGCCTCAATTTCCCCCCCGAACACTCCAATGGCTGGCACTTTTTGATTGACAAAAAGTCTAAAAGTCTTACCCAACAAGGTTTTTAGATTTTTTCAGCAAACCCTAAATAATCAGTCTTTGATAACCGGATTTAGTATAAGATATAAATCTTCTTTTGTGAGATGGTTAAAACTTAGACTAAAAACAACTTTTGGAACTGTAAAAATTTGGCATTCATCCCTTGATTCAGCAAGGCCTTTTGATTACAGCAATTACCAGTCAAGGAATATAGCTTATGGTTCAAAGTTTTAGGCATCGATCGAGATTGTTGATTTCTAACAATCTTTCTGCTACATTAACTGAACTATTAATCATTTAGGTTTACTGGCGAAATTGCCGAAAAATAATTATCAGAGTTTATCTTTATTTGACTTGTAATTTTAATCAGTGGGGAAAGGGCGATACTTAAGGATTAATTCTCGCACCGATTCCCCTAGATTTAATCTCAATCCCCTAGACAAATACCCAAACCCCTGGCGGTTTTGACTAAAGTTTCTTCGGGATCGACGACGCGATAGGTTTTAATCGCCTCCTCAATGGGAACACTGACCACTTGCCGATTTTGCCAGGCCACCATGCGATCGAATTCTTCCCGGGCGATCAGATCCACGGCCGCCACCCCAAAAGCCGCCCCCAGTAAGCGATCCATTGGAGAAGGAATACCCCCCCGTTGAATGTGGCCCAGGAAAGTCACTCTCGTTTCGGCCCCGGTTTCCCTGGCAACTTCTTCGGCTAAATAGCGACCGATACCCCCGAGACGATCTTCCCCTAGGGCTTTCTTTTGTGATAGGCGATCGCCGGTTTCCGTACGCACAGCCTCGGAGACAATAATCAGAGAAAACTGTTTATCCATACGCTGCCGTTGCCGGATCTTCTCGCAGATATTCTCTAATCGGTAGGGAATTTCGGGAATGAGAATGATATCGGCCCCCCCCGCAATACCGGCAGCCAGGGCGATATGGCCGGCATCTCTACCCATAACTTCTAGAATCATCACCCGGTTATGACTAGCGGCGGTAAAATGGAGGCGATCGAGGGCTTCTGTGGCGATATTAGTAGCTGTATCGAAGCCGATGGAGACTTCTGTAGCTCCCACATCATTATCGATGGTTTTGGGGATACCAATCAGATTAATGCCTCCCTGTTGGGCAATACGGCGCAAAATCGCCAGACTACCATCGCCACCGATGCCGATCAGGGCATCCAGTCCCAGACTATGATAGCCGTCAATGATTTCCTGAGAGCGATCGATCAGGGTTCCATCCGGCATCGGGAAAGCGAAGGGATCCCCCTTATTGGTAGTACCGAGAATTGTTCCTCCCATCACCAACAGGCGATCGACTCCTTCAATATCAAAGATAGTGGTTTTTGGGGGACGGTTAATTAATCCGTTAGTTGCTTCTCGAATACCCACCACTTCCCAGCCATAATTGCCACTGGCATGGTGGACAACGGCACGAATGGCGGCATTTAAACCCGCACAGTCACCACCACTGGTGAGAAGTCCAATTCGTTTTTTTTCACCCATAGGTTTTTGTTAGGAGATTAACAAATCTATATTTAGGGAAAAGTTGCAGATAATGCCTGAAAATTAAGAAAGTTTCTAGATCGTCCCTGACAGCTAGGGGAAAAATCGGGATATTCTGGTTTCTGTGTGGAAACGAGTTTTATACTGATAGTTTCTTCCGCAAAATAGTCCTAATACTAAATCCGTTGAATATAGGCTACATATCAGGAGAGTCACTCCCGCAAGTGGAGTGACTCTTAAATGATTACAGATGTGTCAGCAGCTGCGTGTAAGCATCTCACCGAGAAACTAATGCGCTCCGGGGTTTGGGGGCGGCGCCACGCCCCCAACGGGGGGTTTGGGGGGTAGAACCCCCCAAAAGCTTGGATTGAGTGATCAAGTCGGAAGTAATACTAAATCCGTTGGGTATAGGCTAAATATCAGGAGAGGCACTCATGCAAAAGGGGGAATAAATAATCAGTTTTTAATAACCAGATTTAGTATAAAAGTTCTGCCCGATAAGCACTTCAGGATTCCATAAGCAAAAATTATCACACAAAGTCGAGAAGATCCAAAACCGAAAAATCCGCCCCCATCCCCTCAGTAATCGATCACGAGCAGGGTATGCAGGGCGACACGGATTCCCATTATACTAGAAAGTATATAGCAATCTTAGGGCATTTGTCAACCCTAATGTACGATAAATTTTCTGATAACTGATAGCCGATCAATTTAACTATTTACTGCTTGCTGAAGACGGGATATATCCCAACCTTTTTGATTGAGAAGTAGCCAAGACTGCATTAAATCTGGACCGTGTAACTCCCCCATCAAAGCGGCGCGCAGAGACTTCATCACCAGACCTTTTTTAACCCGATGGGCTTTAGTTGTTGTCTCAACAATCCCCTTAGCAACTTCTCCAGTCAAATCGGGAGTAATAGCGGCGAGAATATCCTTGATAATATCCTTAACTCCCTCTAATTGTAATTGACTTAAAGCCTCCTGATTATAATTAGCCAGAGGAGTTAAAAGTAGGCGACTTTCGGCGACGGCATCGCTTAAACGAGTTAAACTCGGACCGATGAGAGTAGCCAATCCGATCAACCAAGCTCGATCGGTTTCAGCATCAAAATTATACCCTGCTTCTTGCCAGTAGGGGAGAAGTAAAGGCACTAATTCCTCACCGGTTAAACGATGGAGATATTGACTATTAATCCAATCCAATTTAGTCCAGTCAAATTTTGCCCCCGCTTTATTTACCCGTTCTAAACTAAACACTTCAGCGGCCGTTTCAAGGGTAAAAATTTCTTCAGTGGAATCGGGAGGAGTCCAACCGAGGAGAGTCATGTAATTAACCAAAGCTTGCGGCAGAAAACCCAGTTTTCGGAAATCATCGATCGAAGTGACTCCATCCCGTTTAGATAACTTACGACCCTCCTGATTTAAGATCAAAGGAGTGTGGGCAAACTCCGGCACTTTTGCCCCTAAAGCTTCGTATAAAAGAATTTGTTTAGCCGTATTAGCGATGTGATCTTCCCCACGAATAACATGGGTAATTTCCATATCGATATCATCAACAACTACCGCTAAATTATAGAGAGGCTGACCAAAGTTTTCCTCGGCATTTTCGCAGGTACGAGCGATCACCATATCTCCCCCTAAATCACTACCTTTCCAGATAACTTTTTCCCGGATTAAATCCTGCCAAATAATTTCTTGATCGTCATCAATAATAAAACGAATTACTGCTTTTCTCCCCCCTTGCTCAAATTGAGCTTGTTGTTCGGGGGTGAGATAACGATGACGATTATCGTAACGGGGGGCAAGATTGCGGGCTTTTTGTTCTTCCCGCATTTTTTCCAATTCTTCCGGGGTACAATAACAACGATAGGCTAAACCTCGATCGAGCAGGGTTTGAATGGCCTGACGATAATAATTAAGGCGTTGAGTTTGAAAAAAAGGACCTTCATCCCAATTCAGTCCTAACCATTGTAGGCCCGCTTGAATATTTTCCGTATATTCTGGTCGAGAACGTTCTAAATCTGTATCTTCCACGCGCAAGATAAATTTCCCCCGGTGATGATGGGCAAAAAGCCAGTTAAACACGGCTGTGCGCGCTGTTCCAATGTGTAAATTTCCCGTGGGACTGGGGGCAATACGAACTCTCACTGTCACGATTTAACTCCTAGATTTTTTGCGGCAACGATATCCCATATTATTGCAAATTCACCTAGGCCAACTCGCGAAATTAAGAAAATTAAATGAATAGCTACCAAAGGGTGCGGGAGTCTCCCTCTCCGGGGAGAGGGGTTGAGAGAGAGATATTTTAGTACCCGTATTATTTCGGTAATTCTAGGCAGCGATTAAAGATTTGCTCAAAGGTTGCCAACGGAAATATCTTTCCCCACCCAATTCGAGGACAAATTTTAACCGGGGTTCCTGTTGACTAAGATTAATTAAGTATTGTTTTTCTTCCGAGGACAAAACAAAACTTTCAATAATCCAAATCACTAAACCTTTAGATTTGGGGGGTAAATTTTCCAATTGATAGGTAGCAATGGGAGGAATAAAATAAACCGGTCCCACGGCTGCTTCCTGACCAATATTTTTTTTACCTAAATGGGGGGGACGGACTCCATGAATGCCGGTAAGATAGGCACTTAAATCGCCTAGACCTCTAGCGGTGATATGCAGGACATTGTAACCAGTGGCCCGTAAACGTCTTTGATAGCGTCCCTCGTAACCCCCTTCTAAGGGTGCGTAAACCCCTAAAGCACCGTATTGTTCCAGATCGCGAATAAATGGTTTTCCCGTGGTCAGTAGTGCCATAGCTAGTAAAAAAATCTTTTTCCCTATAATCGCACGTTTTGTTAAGTTGTGCGTCA
>VYKV01000071.1_pt1 | contig 16090 bp, 14 predicted proteins | sample 5114461 | NCBI WGS metagenome assembly VYKV01 (sample SAMN12291816, study PRJNA351875) | freshwater metagenome | isolation source: freshwater lake | place: USA: Michigan, Gull Lake | collected 2011-07-05 | reverse complement strand
CCAAATCCTTTACCGCGATTGACAGCAGGTAAAATGAGACAACTGTTAATCTGTTCTTTTAGGGTTTCATGATCGAGATTTTGACCGATAAGAACTAGCTGATTTTTGGGAGTACCTTTCCATTCGTCATCTTCGAGAGTAAAACGTTTGCCACTGAGGTGAAAAATATGACGTTTAGGACTTTCATCAAACCAGAGAATACCCTTAGCGCGGAAAACGCTTTCTGGTAACTGATTATCGAGGAAATATTGGAACTTCCGAATCGAAAAAGGTTGGTCACTAGCAAAGGAAATAGAAGTAAATCCATCCACCTCTAAATGATTGGAATGGTCGTGATGATCGTGATCATGATCGTGGTCGTGATCATGATCGCAGTGGTCGTGATCGTGGTCGTGGTGATCATGGTCGTGGTGTTCTTCTTCTGTGTCGAAATATTTATCCGATTCAAATAGTCCGACGCTGAGAATTAAGGGTAAAGGAACCTGACTTTTGCTAGTACGAAGAATTCTCGCTCCTTGCTTCATGTCCCGGATTCTTATTTCTAAAGAATCCACATCCGCTTCATCCACTAGATCGGTTTTATTGAGAACAATAATATCACCGTAGGTGATTTGACTTAAGGCCGCTTGCGAGTTGAATAAATCGAGACTAAAATTGGCACAATCCACCATAGTGACAATGGAATCTAAACGGGTCATTTCCCGTAATTCTGTACCTAAAAAGGTTAAAGCTACCGGTAAAGGATCGGCTAATCCCGTGGTTTCTACGACTAAATAATCGATTTTTTCGGGACGTTCGAGAACTTTATAAACTGCTTGAATCAAATCCTCGTTAATCGTGCAGCAAATACAGCCATTATTTAATTCTACCATGCTGTCATCACTGCTGATAATCAGTTCGTTATCGATACCGATTTCACCGAATTCATTGACAAGAACAGCAGTTTTTAATCCCTGTTGATTACTGAGAATATGATTGAGGAGAGTAGTCTTACCACTACCAAGAAACCCAGTAATAATTGTTACTGGAAGACCTTGTTTTGGCACTGACATCGTGTTAATAGCTTGTGATTCGACGGTTTGCATAATGATTTGGGGGTGAGTATTCTGTCACTAAAAAGCGATTTTTCGGGATGAGATAGCTAGTTTTTCTCGATCAAACAGTCTCCACTCGATCGCCGACTATTTTTATTGTAGATATTTTTGGACCACATCCCATCCTGTTAGGGTAACAAAAAGAAAACCCAGAAACAATAAAAGATTAGTGCCGATGTGGAGAGACCGCGCTAGAGGTGGACGAGTTGTAATGTTCAGGCCGCTAATTGCCGAAACAAAAACCAGAAAAACCACCGATAAACCCGCTATCAGGTGGGAAGAGTGGCCTAAACTGCCATAATGACCGATTGTTCCCACTAATCCGATTCCCAGCAGAATTAAGACCAAAGCAACCATGATCAGGCCGCTGACCAGATGAAAGGATCTTAACCATTTCGGTCGAGATTGGCCCGCGAGTCGTCGATAACCCATGTTTACCCCCGAAACCGCTAATAAAAAATAGGCAAAGAGAGCAAATCCCATCGACCAAGCGGCAATTTTCCATAACCAGAGAAAGGAAGGGAGATTCATAGGGGTGGGATTATTATTAGCAAGGAAAGGGACGACCGATCGTGTTAATTTAAGTTTACCGGACAAAAATCAGCAAGTTAGGGCTAATATGTCTCATCTCACCATCGACACGGAAAATAATCAGCGTCAACCCTTTGAGTTACCGGGGGCTAAACCCCATTATAACCCCGATCGACCCGGACAAGTTAATCATATTTTTCTCGATTTAATTATTGATATTCCTCAGCAAAGTTTTCAGGGCAGCTGTCAGATTACCCTCACCCCCATTCGTCAGGGAATTAGCAGTTTAACTCTGGATGCGGTGGATCTAAATATTAATTCTGTGTTCATTGAAGATATCAGTCAACCCTTTGACTATGATCGTTCTCTCCTGACTATTCATCTGCTACAACCCACTACCGATAAACCGATTATCCTCACGATTAACTATCAGGTTAAGCAACCACAACGGGGATTATATTTTATCGGACCCGACGAATATTATCCCGATAAACCGATGCAAGTTTGGACTCAGGGAGAAGATGAAGATTCTCGCTTTTGGTTTCCCTGTTTTGATTATCCCGGACAGTTAGCCACTTCCGAAATTCGGGTGAAAATTCCCCAACCCTATATCGCTATTTCTAACGGGGAATTAATCTCGGTGGAAAACGTTGGTGAAGACAGAATTTATCACTGGTCACAAAAGCAAATTCATCCTACCTATTTAATGACTCTTGCGGTGGGAGATTTTGCTGAATTACGCGACTCATGGAATGGTGTTCCTGTCACTTATTATGTGGAAAAAGGACGGGAAGAAGAGGGACAAAGAAGTATGGGTAAAACTCCCCGCATGATCGAGTTTTTTAGCCAAACGTTTGGTTATCCCTATCCCTATCCTAAATACGCACAAGTTTGCGTAGATGATTTTATTTTTGGTGGGATGGAAAATACTTCCACCACAATTTTAACCGATCGCTGTTTGATCGATCAAAGAGCAAGTATTGATCATACTTGGACAGAAAGCTTAGTTGCCCATGAATTAGCTCATCAATGGTTCGGTGATTTAGTGGTGATTAAACACTGGTCTCACGCTTGGATTAAAGAGGGAATGGCTTCCTATTCTGAGGTTTTATGGACAGAATCGGAATACGGAAAAGCTGCTGCTAGTTATTATTTATTAGGGGAAGCAAGAAGTTATTTAGAAGAAGATGCTTCCCGCTATCGTCGTCCGATTGTTACTCATGTTTATCGAGAAGCGATCGAACTTTATGATCGTCATCTCTACGAAAAAGGTGCTTGTGTTTATCACATGATCCGCTCTATTTTAGGGGAAGATTTATTCGGAAAAGCGATTCAGACTTTTGTGCGGGATAATGCCCATAAAACCGTGGAAACTGTGGACTTATTAAGGGCGATCGAAAAAGCGACCGGGTACAATTTATTATTCCTCTTTGATCAGTACGTTTATCGCGGTGGTCATCCCGATTATAAGGTGGCCTACAGTTGGGACAATCAGAATAATTTAGCCCAATTAACTGTCACCCAAACCCAGGATGAAAAAGAACTATTCGACTTGAAAATTACCGTCGCTTTTGCCTATCTCAACTCTGACGATCTTACCTACAATCTGCGGATTCACCAAAAAGAACAAAGTTTCTATTTTCCCCTAGCACAAAAGCCCGATTTTGTCAAGTTCGATCCGGGTAATAATTTCCTCAAAACCGTCACTCTTGAGTATCCTATCGGCGAATTAAAAGCGCAATTACAACAGGATCCCGATCCAATTTCCCGTATCTATGCAGCCATTGCCATTGCTAAAAAAGGCGGTTTAGAAGCGATCAAAGCTTTAGGGACATCCCTAGAAAATGAGCCTTTTTGGGGTGTGCGTGTGGAGGTGGCCAAACAGTTAGCAACTCTTGGTTTAGATCAAGCGGTTACTGCTTTAATTAAAGGTTTAAACGATGAAAAAGCACAAGTACGTCGGGCAATTGTCGAGGGATTAAGTGAAATTAAAACCTTAGATAGTTATAACGCGCTTAAATCCCTATTAGAAGCCGGAGATGCTAGTTATTATGTGGAAGCGGCCACGGCGCGAGGATTAGGCTCTATGGCCGTGGGACAATTGCAAGATCAAGAAGGGGAAATTATTGACCTACTCAATCATATTTTACAGTCAAGAAAGGGGTGGAATGAGGTAGTAAGAGCGGGCGCAATTGGCGGTTTAAGCCAGTTAAAAACCTCGCCGGCGGCTTTGGAGTCAATTTTGACCTACACGGCTTTAGGCACGCCTCAACCCCTGAGATTAGGAGCTATCCGCGCCCTGGGAGCGATTTCTTCGGGACAAACCACGGATAAATTAACCGTAATTTTGGAACGTTTAGAAACCATTGCCAAGGAAACTTTTTTCTTGACGCAGGTGGCAGTGTGTAACGCTTTAGGACAGATAGAAAATGCCAAAGCTATCGTTATTTTACAAGCTTTGAGCGATCGAACTCCCGATGGTCGCGTGCGTCGTGTAGCGGAGGAAGCAGTACAAAAAGTCCAGAAAAAATTAGGTTCCGAGAAAGCAATTCAGGAAATTCGCGAGGAATTAGAAAAAATGAAACAGGAAAATCAGGAACTTAAAAGTCGTTTGACCAAATTAGAGGCGAAAAATAGTTAGTTAAGCTGAGTTATCAGTTATCAGTTATCAGTTATCAGTTATCAGTTATCAGTTATCAGTTATCAGTTAAATAATTAGAGCGATTTTTTCTAGGGGAGCATCGCCAATAAACCTTGGGCTGCTTTCACTTTTTCTAAACCTCCTCGATGATACCCAGCTTTTTGAAGTATCTTTTCTAAGTTTTCCCAAGTTCCGCCTGTAATTTCATCGGGTTTTCTGTATTTTGCTTGCTGTCCTACATTAGTAGAAACTTTGGGATAGGCTGAGACTATAGCCGGAATATCACCAAAAAACCAAGCTTCTAGTTCTTCTATAGCAATTCTATTTAACACCTGAAATGTTTTTTTATCTTCGCTAATCGTTTTAGTGATAAGTCCTGTTTGTTGAGCGATATTTTCTAACTTTTCTTTGATTTTTTGACAATCTTCATTGTCTCTATCTACAAGAATAATGATTCGATAATCATCGGGTATCCAGCATTTATAACCTTTTAATCGCTCCGGTAGTTTTTTGATTAAATCGGATTTACCTCGAAAGGCATGAATTTTATAAGTGACATTCTCAAATAATATTTGAGGTAAAATTTGATTTAAACATTCTTGGGTAGAAAATTCTTCGACTAAAAATTCAAGATGCACTTTTTCCCTCCTTTGGTATTAAAGTTAAATGATAGGATTACCCACATCAAAATAGTTCTCCATCCATAATTGACCCAACAAAGCACCATTTTGAATAAATTCCTTAACTCCTTGCATTTCTGAAGTACGTTTAGCTTGAGTAAAACCCTTTTCATCTCGATAAAGCACCCAAACCTCCTCTGGTTTCAAACCATCTACAAAAAAGGGAGAATGAGTTGTTACCATTAATTGTGTACTTGCGGTCGCTGCCCGACATTCTTCTGCTAATTCAGGTAATAAACGGGGATGAAGATGATTTTCTGGTTCTTCTATTCCCACTAATTGCGGAGGGCTTGGATCATATAATATAGTTAAATAAGCCAACATTTTTAAAGTGCCATCAGAGGCAAATTTGGCAAGAATTGGACTTTGAAAAGGTGCGTCTTTAATCTGGAGTAAAAGCTGTCCATTCGGCATAATAGATGCCTCTACTTTTTCTAATCTAGGAATTCGACGAGAAAGGGTTTGTAAAATAGATTCTAATCGTTGAGGATGATCTTCTTTTAAATATTGAATAACATTAGGTAAATTGTCACCAGTTGGCGATAATCTTTCTTGCGCTCCTGCTTCGGGTTGATTGCGAGTATTATCTGCGGTTAAGCAGGAAAGATACCAACTTGTGATAAAACGACGCAAAGCACTAACCCGGGGATGTTTGGCCAATTGTCCCAGGGTACTAACAGCTAAAAATTCCGCGGAGTCTAATCGTTCAGAAATTCGTTCATCTTCTTCTTGGGGATTTTCTCCACTAATCACTATTCCTTCCCCTTCTTTAAAGTCTAAAAAGCGAAAAGGTTTGCCCTTCGCTCCTTGTCTCCACTGTAACCATTCTTCAGCAACATAAGGGCGATTATTAGCTTCATTAATGGCTAAATGATAGGTAATTAAAGGTGATGCCAATGTTTCTCTATATTTTAATTCGATAATGATGTAACCTTCTTGTCCTCTGGTTCTTAATTCTTTAAATCTTCCCCGTCTGTCCCAAGCTTTTCTTAAACCAACAGTAAAACATTCAGAGAGAAAGGCAAAGACATCAAATATGGTAGATTTTCCGCTCCCATTAGGACCGAGAAAAACGGTTAGAGGAGTAATTTTTTTTAATTCTAAGTCCTGTAAAGCTCGGTAATTTTGCACGCGCAGATTTTCGATTCGAGGTATAGAGTTTTTAGACATTGATTGTTGCTCTCTGCGGCTTTTAGCTCGTCTTTCCTGTGATTAGCTGTTAATTTCGCCAGTTCCCAGAAAAAACTGGTCAATTTTTAGTAATCTGGCTCTTCTGGACTGGTTATAGCAAATTAGTAGTTTAAATAAGCTTAAACCCTTAAATAGTCTGGAATCCAACAAAGCAAAAAGCTTTTTTTGTTAAAATTGCTTTTTTGAATTCTGGTGAGCCTTACTTGGCAAAGCTTGCGTGGATTATTTTTGCTAATATATCATAACTACTCTAGAATATCCAGTAATCTCTACTTACAATACCAAATCCAATGGGTGATCAGATACACCCATTTCTCTTTCCTGAGTTTCCCCATCATCTGCTTTGTCCAGACCAGAATCGGCCTTGACTTGGCTTTAAGGTTTATTTTATAGATGCCTTTGATGTTAACAGTAGGGAACTATGGCATAATCCGGTTATACTTCATCTTTATGAAAAACTTTTTAATACACCTAGAGTTTTTAAATTGAGTAATCGATAACTTTCTCACTTTTATTGTCAAAATCAGTGAGTAAAGTCACTTTTCTCGGTTTTAAATGTACCGTTTGTTCTGGTTGTAACTGTAATTGCTTGTACTCCTCACGATTGAGATAAGCCACCACCATTTCCCCATCGGCTAACATTAATTCTACTTGTATTTCCCAGCCTAAATGAATAACTCTTTTTACCACTGCCCAACTATTCAACCCATCTTGTTCGGGCATAATTTCCAGGTCGTGGGGACGGATAAAAACGGTGGAATTATGACCCTGATGATGCCCATTTCCTAATCCCGCTAGATTAGGTAAGATATTCACTTCCCCAATAAATTGCATCACAAAAGGTGTGGCCGGATGATCGTAAATTTCGGCGGGAGAACCCACCTGTTCAATTTTACCATGATTCATCACGACAATCGTATCGGCTACTTCCATTGCTTCCTCTTGATCGTGGGTAACAAAAACACTGGTAACGTGAACTTCTTTATGTAAATTTCTCAGCCATACCCTTAATTCTTTTCTGACTTTTGCATCTAAAGCTCCAAAGGGTTCATCTAATAATAATACATTCGGTTGAATGGCTAAAGCGCGGGCTAAAGCTACTCGCTGCCGTTGTCCTCCCGATAATTGGGCGGGATAGCGATCGCCTAATCCTTGTAATTGAATTAATTCTAATAATTCCTCAACTCTTTTCTTAATTACTTGCGATTTTTGCTGGCGAATTTCTAGACCAAAAGCAATATTTTGACGGACAGTTAAATGTTTAAATAGGGCATAATGTTGAAAAACAAAGCCGATATTTCTCCGTCTAGGATCCACATGGGTGGTATCTTGTCCGTTAATGATAATCGCGCCACTGTCGGGACTTTCTAATCCGGCAATTGAACGTAATAAGGTGGATTTTCCCGATCCCGATGGTCCGAGGAGAGCAACTAATTTACCTTCAGGAATGGTTAAACTGATATTATCTAAAGCTTGAAAATTGCCGAAACGTTTGGAAACTTGGTGGATAGTAATACTCATATTTTTAGGTTAATTGTAGTTAAGTAAGTAGGTGGGTGGAATTAAATATAAGATGAACGTAGGTTGGGTTGAAGCATGAAACCCAACGCCCGCTCATGTTTTTAGGTTTTTTGTAGTTAGGTAGTGTGAATTTTGTGGGCGGTTTTACGTTCGAGAATTTCTTTGATAATTAAAGTAACTCCCGCTAGTAAGGCGAGAATAGCCGCCGCACTAAAAGCGGCAGGAGTGAGATAATTTTTATAAGCCTGTTCTACGAAAATTGGCAGGGTGGCAGTTCTACCTAAAATACTGCCAGAAACCACAGAAACCGCCCCAAATTCTCCCATCGCCCGGGCATTAGTTAACAGCACTCCGTACATCAATCCCCAACGAATATTGGGTAAAGTTATGCGCCAGAAAATCTGCCAATCACTTGCCCCTAAAGTGCGCCCCGCTTCCTCTTGTTCTAAGCCAATTTCTTCTAAGACTGGGATAACTTCTCTAGCGACAAAAGGCATAGTAACAAATATAGTTGCTAATACCATTCCGGGTAAAGCAAAAAGTATTTTTATATCGAAAAATTCTAGGAAAGAACCTAACCAACCATTGCGCCCATAGAGCAGTACAATCATTAAACCGGCTACCACGGGAGAAACGGCAAAAGGTAAGTCAATTAAACTAATTAATAAAGTTTTGCCACGAAATTGATTGCGAGCAATTACCCAGGCTGCACAAAGTCCAAAAATTGTGTTTAAAGGTACAGTAATTAGGGCAATAATTACTGTTAATTTCACAGCCTCGATAAAGTCAGAAGTTCCCGCCGCTTCTAAAAAAGCTTGGAATCCATTGCGAAAAGCATAGTAAAATACTGCCGCCGCCGGAATAAATAATAATAGTGCCAGATAAACAAGGGCGATGATAATTAGTAGGGGTTTGTAATCCCATTCTTTCGGTTTAGTTAATACTTTTGGATTCTGCATTTTTACTCTGTCTCTCATTAAATGATAATAATTGTTACTTAACTCTGTATTTTTGCCCCCATTGCTGCAGGAAATTAATTACTACTAACATGAACAAAGAAACCAGTAATAAAACCATGCCGATTACTGTTGCCCCCGTGTAATCATATTCCTCTAGTCTTTGGAAGATTAAAACCGGGGCAATTAAATCCTTAAAGGGAATATTAGAGGAGATAATAACTACGGAACCATATTCACCGATCGCTCTGGCAAAACCGAGGGCAACTCCTGTTAAAATAGCGGGTAGTATTGTGGGAAAAATAACTCGCCAAAAGATTTGCCAAGAGGAAGCACCGAGGGATAAAGCCGCTTCTTCTACCTCTTTTTCCATTTCCTGTAGAACCGGCTGTAAGGTGCGGACAATGAAGGGTAAAGCGATAAATAACATCGCCACAAAAACCCCTAAAATGGTAAAGGATATCTTAATGCCAAAGGGGGCAAAAAATTGACCGAGCCAACCGTTATCACTGTAAACTGTGGCTAGGACTAAACCAGCAACAGAAGTGGGTAAAGCAAAGGGCAAATCCACACAAGCATCGACAATTTTTTTACCCGGGAATCGATAACGCACCAATACCCAAGCGATAATAGTGCCAAAAACTCCGTCAATTAATCCGGCGATTAAGGAAGTCAAAAAAGTGACTTGGTAAGCGGATAAAGAAATCGGTAAAGTGGCAATGCGCCAAAATTCGGCAAAACCAAGAGTTAGGGATTTAGCAAATAGTGCCGCTGCCGGTAAAACCAACAAAACCACTAGATAACTAATGGTAATTACCCAAGGAATAGAAACTTTTTTGTGGGGTTGGCTGGGAGATAAAGATAATTGTGGGTTAGCCATTGTTAATTATTGCTAGAGATTACCAATTGTCCGCTTCTTCAAGAACTTGTGCTGAATCATACCAAACTTCTACATCTAAATCTGCCAGATAGGAAAGGGCATTTTCTATCCCTTGGGAGTTGCCTTGTAGTTGTAGATCGAACCAGCCATCTTGATTATTATTTGCAGCTAACAAAGCGGAAAATATATTCACTTTTAGACCAGGAAAAGACCCTAAACGTGCTATAATTGGCTCGTTAATATATTGTTTAGGAATCCGAATTTTTATTCTTCGGGACGTGGGGCGATCGAGTCCTGATTGATCGAGATGTAAGTCACTTTGGGGATGATTAATAGTTTGCCATTGAGGTTGATTATCCATGGTTTTTCTCCTTAGGATTTACCAGCTTTAGTCAGAATTTTATCGAACAAGGCTCCTTCATCAAAGAATTGCTTTTGTACCTTATCCCAACCGCCTAAATCCTGCACGGTAAAGAGATTTTTTATCTGAGGAAATTTACTCTCAAACTCTTTAAATACCGTCGGTTCAACGGGACGAAACCCCACCTGAGCAAATTCTCTTTGGGCTGCGGGAGTAAATAAAAACTGCACAAAAGCCTCGGCCACTTTTCTCGTACCTTTTTTATCCACATTGGCATCAACAACCGCCACGGGATTATCAATAGAAATGTTGTAATCGGTGGGAACAGTGTAAGCTAACTTCTCACCTTTTTGGTTAGCGAGAATCATCTCATTTTCGTAATTAATTAGCACATTTCCCTGGCCTTGTTTAAAAAATACATCACTAGATTCGCGAGCATCTCTAGGTAAAACTGGCGCATTTTTAAACACTTTTTCGACAAAAGTTTGCGCCGCTTGTTCACTGCCTCCCGCTTGCGTCACCGAACCCCAGAGAGCGAGAAAATTCCAGCGCGCTCCGCCAGAAGTTTTGGGATTAGCGGTAATAACTTTAATATTATCCTTGGCTAAATCTGACCATTTATTAATTTTAATATTGGCATCACGAGGAACAAAAGCCACCACAGACTTATGAACAATAGAGTCATTCGGTGCTTCTTTTTCCCAACCGGGTTGAATTAATCCCGCTTGCTCAATTTTCTTGGTATCCAAAGCTAAAGCTAAAGCCACCACATCCGCTTCTAAACCATCGATAACGGCACGAGTTTGGGAACCGGAGCCACCATAACTCTGTTCAAAAGTTACCTTTTGCCCCGTTTTTTGTTGCCATTCCTCGACAAATTTGGGAATGATTTTTTCGTAGGCGCTTTGGGTGACAGCATAGGAAACAAGTGTCACAGTCACGGGTTTTTGGCTGTCATTGCCGCTATTGGTGGGGGATGGGGTGCAAGATGCCAGCGTTCCCCCCGTCAGGACAGTTGCCACGAGTAGGGATAAACAAGACTGGGATGACTGCATCGGGGGCGCTCCTAAGATTTACTCTGAGGTTGTATCTGTTTTCAGGCGTGTTTTAATCCTACAGCACAGGAAAGAAAATTTCAATACATTTATAAAACAAATTGGGAATAAGGTGATAACAAGGGAAACTGTGAGAAGATGGAATCAGTGCTACATCTAGGTTTGAGACTATGGGCAAGAGCGTCAAGGCCAAAAAAACACCCCTCCTACAACAACTGATTAACCAGAGTTTTCTCTTTCGCGGACTAGAGGAAGCTTGGTTAAGTCAGTATCTCGATGCCGACAATCTCAAGTTAGAGACGCTATTTTCCAATCGTCCCGTCTATACGGCTTTTCTCCCCGATGAATTTCTAGATGTTTTGTATGTGATTTTGGATGAGGGTGTAATCGTCGTCCGCAGCACTCCCCTCGACCGGATTATTGCCATTACCTACCCCGGCGGCTGTTTTGGTATGAGGAGTTTACCCTTTAGTTATGGTTTAGCCAGTCGCGCCTTTCCCTGTTTGGTGGAATCCTATAAAACTACCCACGTCCTGAAAATTCCCTTATCGGCACTAGAAAAGATTTACAACGATAACGAAAGTTTTCGTCAACGGTACTGTTTTTTATTTGAATTACAGCAAAAATTCGAGTATCATTTGCTTAATTGCAGTAGCTATCCACCCCAAGCTGTAGCCACTTTACTCAGAGCTTTAATCTATCAAGAAAGAGAATTAGGCAGTCAACCAGATGCCGAAAATATCTATACTTTTGATCTATCCGTCGATGTGATTGCTCGCGCTTGTCAACTCAATCAACGCACCGTCGAACAGGTATTAAAAGGATTGCAGACCGTGGGATTAATTGCCTCAGAATCGACGGGGGATTTAATTCGGGTACTGGATGCCGAGGGTTTAAAAGAAGTGTACAGTGCCACCCGGGATAAAGTTAATTGGTGGCCTCTAAAGTAAGTAGGGTTGGCCCTATTTACCCTTGCAATTGACAGCGCTTTAAGGCATCTTCGGCAGCCGCTTTGGTGGCATCCTGTTTCCGTTTACCTTTACCTGTACCATAGAGAAGATGATTAACCCGCACTTCGGCAGTAAATTCCCTAGCGTGGGGCGGTCCTGTAACATCAACGATCGCATATTCTGGATTAGAGGCGAAATTGGCCAGCGCCCACTGTTGAAAGAGATTTTTGGCATCGATAAAAGATGGCGATTCCGATTGTTGAGAGACTAAATGAGAGGCTACAGGGATAAAAAGTTGGTGCAGATAGTTTTTAACCGCATTTAACCCCGAATCTAGATAATAAGCCCCAATTATCGCTTCAAAACTGTCCGCTAATAGGGTAGGATTCGATCGCCCCCGATCTTTAATTGCCCCCTTGCCTAAACGCATTAACTCCCCTAGGCCGATTTCAAGGCCCAATTGCGCTAATTGTTCTTCTTTGACCAAATTTGACCGCAAACGGGTTAATTCTGCCTCGTTCATGGCGGGATATTTCTGATACAATAGTTCGCCCACCAAAAAAGCTAAAATCGCATCGCCCAAAAATTCTAGGCGCTCGTTATTTTCCGTCAATTCCGACTGTTCATTGACATAGGAACGATGGGTTAAAGCTTGGGTGAGAAGGAGAGCATTTTGAAAAGGAGGCAAACAAGACATTACAGAAATGATCAAGTCAAGGGCATTTCTTATCTTAATCTGACCCCACCTCGAATAGATGAGACGAACGATCCTTTTTTTACGGTTTTTTCCGGCTAGTTTAGGCATAATCTCCCAAATCTTCTCACCGGAAAACCTATCCGCTGCCATTCTTGCCCTAGGTACCCTGGTGATGTGCATGGAACAGGCCCGCATGGCCGCAGTAGATCTGGGAGAAATTGCCCAATTTCAGCAAAAAACCAGCGATCCTCGCCTTGATCGCTTTTTTATCGTCATAATTAGTACAATTGTTTTAGAATTATCGGGCTTTTATACTCCCCATCTGGCTAATTTAGAGCTGTGGAAAACTTCCGGACATTGGGACTTTTATCGCGACAATATGTTTGAGGCGATCGAGTTAGAACAGCAAAGCTATCAAATTAAGCCGATGAATTGTCCTTTTCATGTTTTAACCTATCAAAATGACCTGCATTCCTATCGAGAATTTCCCCTAAGATGGGCGGAATTAGGAACAGTTTATCGTTACGAGCGATCGGGGGTTTTACATGGATTAATGCGGGTAAGAGGTTTTACCCAAGATGATGCTCATATTTTCTGTTTACCCGAACAAATTGCCGCAGAGATTCTAGGAGTTTTGAACTTAACCGAGAAAATTCTCTCCGATTTTGGCTTTACTAATTATCAGGTAAATTTATCGACTCGTCCCAGTAAATCCGTGGGTAGTGATAGTGTTTGGGAATTGGCAACGGCGGCTCTAATTGAGGCCTTAAATGCTAAAAAGTGGGATTATATTGAAGATCGAGGCGGTGGGGCTTTTTATGATCCCAAAATTGATATAAAAATTCAAGATGCGATCGGTAGAATGTGGCAATGTTCCACGATTCAGGTCGATTTTAACTTGCCAGAACGCTTTGATATGCAGTATGTCGCTAGGGATGGTACTCGGGAAAGACCGATTATGATTCATCGGGCTATTTTTGGCTCTTTGGAAAGATTTTTTGGTATTTTAATCGAGAATTATGCGGGAGATTTTCCTCTCTGGTTAGCACCTATTCAAGTCCGTTTATTACCCGTTAGTGATGAACAGCAGCATTATGCTTTAGGGGTGGCAATGCAGTTAAAACAAGCTGGTTATCGAGTGGAAATCGATAAAACTGGTGAGCGTTTAGGTAAACAAATTCGTACGGGAGAACTAGAAAAAATTCCTGTATTAGCTGTGATTGGAAAACGAGAAGTTAGCAGTAAAACTCTAAGCATTCGCACTCGACAAGGGGGTGATTTAGGTTCGATGACACTGGCAGATTTATTAGGAAAAATGCAAACAGCGATCCTATCTAAAACTAATTTCTGAAGCTTTTGTATAAACCAGCAAATCCCTGTATTTGTTTTCAATGATCAATTAGTGGAGATCGATCCCTTCACGGCGAATTTAACAGGGTTGAGAAAAGCCTATTTTCTGCCAATTAATTAACTTACAAGTGGGTTAGCTGCCATGAGTTCTTTGATAATTACTCTCTCCGATTCTCTCCCTTGCTTGCCTAAATCGGGAATGCCTGTCACGATCATTACTGGTTTTTTAGGGAGTGGAAAACCCACCTTACTAAATCATATTCTTGACAATAAAGAAGGGTTAAAAGTTGCAGTATTAGTCAATGAGTTTGGGGATATTAATATTGATTCTCAATTGCTTGTTTCCGTCGATGAAGATATGGTAGAATTGAGTAATGGCTGTATTTGTTGTACGATTAATGATAGTTTAATTGAGACAGTCTATCAGGTCTTAGAAAAAGAAATTCCTGTGGACTATCTAATTATTGAAACCACAGGATTAGCCGATCCTTTGCCAATTATCCTCACTTTCTTGGCCACGGAGTTAAAATATTTAACTCGCTTAGATTCTATTATTACCCTCGTGGATTCTGAAACCTTTACTGCGGATCATTTTGATAGTAACATTGCCCTTAGTCAAATTCGTTATGGTGACGTGGTAATTCTCAATAAAATAGATCGGGTTAATCAAAACAAATTAGATAATTTAGAAAAGTTTATTCGTCGAGAAAAAGAAGGGGTAAGATTGTTACAAAGTCAATACGGTAAGGTTGCTTTGGGTTTACTATTAGATTTAGGTTTAACTAAAGAAGAATTGTATAAAAACCAATTTAGAGACTTTCAAAAAAATCGCCAAAGCTCCAGTGATAATCAATCTCCTGAAGACTTTAATTTTGTCTCCTTTGTTAGCGATAAACCATTTAATCTAGATAAATTTGAGCCTTTTATTACGAAAAAAATGCCGATAAATGTTTTTCGAGCTAAAGGAATTCTCTGGTTTCAACAAAGCGATTTAAAACATATTTTTCAATTGAGCGGTCTTCGTTACGATCTGCAAGCGGTAGAATGGGATACATCTCCTAAGAATCAGTTAGTTTTTATCGGCAGAAATTTAAATAAAGAGGAAATCGTGACACAACTAAACGAATGCTTGGCTAGTTCTCAAAAAATTAAAAAGGACAAACTATGAATAGACCTCTTGCAGAAATCAAAAATCGTTGTTAGGGTTAGGAGTCAGGAGCCAGTAGTCAGTAGTCAGGAGAATTAAGAATGAATAATAATCAATTAAATGGTCTATTTACAGATTTTATGCCATTTAATCCTTATTTTTGCCGTTTTTGAACTCTCAAAAATTAATTATGCAAGAACTCTAATAATTTATGGATAAAAACTTTAAAATTTAACGAACCCTCGATCCAATGGTTTTACATCTCTTTGTTCTCCAAGTTCATTATCGCAAACCCTTGCACTTTACGGAAGCGGCGATCGATTAAGGGAACAATTAAAAACGAGGGGAATTACCTTGGTTGATTTACCCGATGGACAAACCCAATGGTATCCTAGAGAAAAGAGCCATAACCATGATTAATATCCCAAGAAACCGCCAATTTTTCCCAAAATAACCTTACTAAGTCGAGAGGATTGGTTAAGGAAGATTACTTGCCCCAATCTAACTTATGCTAGAATGATTATCATTACCACAGTAGAGAAGGAGCAGAATGATTATCGTGGTGACGGGGGGTATAGCTGCGGGAAAAACCCATTGGATTCGCGAACAAATCGCCAAACAGACGCAGCCAAGCCTATATTTTAGTCCCCAGACGGAAACTTTTCCCATTGATCGCCTCACTTTACAGAGTGAGTTTCCCCAGTTGTCCTGTGTTTCTAGGGAAGAAGAAGACCTTTTGAGCAGTTTATCCATGGAAAACACGGTCTATATGGAAGTACCATGGCATTTAGACACGCAATCCCTCGAAAGCTTTCTAAAACCCCTCAATTGTCATCGGGTAGCGATTACGTCTCCAGAAGAAGAAATCCCCGAAGGACAAGTGCCCGTCGATGAAATTGTCTTCAGTCCCGTCAAAACAACATTGACACTCCCATCGCTAAAAGCGAGGGATTCTTGGTTCACTGAGTTTCCTTAATCTGGCAGGACGTATCCAACCAAACCAGAGGGAATCTCTCCCCAAGCGTATTAGTTTCGG
>VYKV01000032.1_pt1 | contig 16352 bp, 13 predicted proteins | sample 5114461 | NCBI WGS metagenome assembly VYKV01 (sample SAMN12291816, study PRJNA351875) | freshwater metagenome | isolation source: freshwater lake | place: USA: Michigan, Gull Lake | collected 2011-07-05 | reverse complement strand
ATATCAAGGTCGCCGGAGGACATTCGGAGACTTTAAATGGACGTGGAGGAAAGCGTAAGACTTCTGTTAAAGAAGCAGCATCCCGGGTCGCGTCAACCCCATTGACGCGACCATCTTAAAAAGGTGGCGTGGTGAGGAATCGCCGTCCGTTTTACGGCGGCGAGGATGTCAAATTTGTGACTTTCTCTCACATATTGGTGAGCAGCAGAAGTTATTAAAAGAGGGCGCAATGCTTGCTATTGGTGTCAACTTAAGGGAAGAGGTTCCCATATTTGTCGATGGAGAGCCTCTTTCTCTCGATGTCGCTGACGTTCAGCTTTAATCAGTCCAAAAAGTTGAGCGCGTTCGGCTAAATAGCTTATTACATCTGGGTTTTCGCCCCGAGAGAAAGCCTTCGCTACATAGTAAAGGCTTCTAAAAACCATCTCGACAGAAATTTTTTCTTGCGGCTGATGGAGAGCGACAGCCACATCTTGAACTATCTGAGTGAGAACAGTATAGAAAATCAAGGTAGTGAGAATTTGGATTTGTACGCCGTTAGTGTGTCCAACCCATAAATACGCCAGTCCTTGTACGCCGTTAGTGTGTCCAACCCATAAATACGCCAGTCCTAAGAGTCGCTTAGTTAAGAGAAAAGCTTCTTCTATCTGCCATCTTCTTCTATACAAATCACAAACTTCCTCAGGGGATAGTTGTTGAGAATCAAGCACGTTTGTCAAATAATCATATCAAGTATTTCCCCAAAGAACTGAGACTAATCTGACGGTCGAATGGCAAGGATTAGAGCGATACTGACCGAGGGTAATAATCTCATCTCGGTAAAGTTTTCCTGCGGACAAAACTTGCTTTATTTGGTAAGATGTTTTCCCCCTCATGCGGGTAAGAAAATATTTTCCTTCCTTAGTAAATTGGTCAAACCACGGAAAACTAAAAAAGCCTAGGTCAACGACTAGCAAGCCTGATGTAGGTAGCTCATTTATTAATTGTTCTGCCCATACTTTATCATTACATCTCTCATTTTTCTGATACCATACTGTCACAGGTACTTGCGTAAATGCCTCAACAATCATCATTATTCTTCCAGCCAATTTACCAGATTCCTTCTCGGAAGCTTTCAGCCTTTTCCTCAGCTGCTCTAGGGTTGACCCATCGGCTATCCAAATAACACTGAATTTTTCTCTCACCTTTTGCCATTTCTCAGCTATGCTAATTTTACCTGACATTTCTTTTCTTTTTTCTAAAATATTTCTCAGCAGCAATACAAAGATTTCCGTAGGTAAGCTCATCAATCTTTTGGATACAGCTTGCTTACTTACTTTTAGAGGTTCTACCCAGAGTAATCCTTCCTCTTTTAAGACTCTTACAGCTTCACTTAATCCCGCTATCTGGCGATAGACTAAGCTTACCAATAAGGCGACCACCACGGGTAAGGTTAATAATCTATCTCTCATGATTTTTTCATGATTTCCTCGCATATATTTTAGCGGCGTAAATAATCTTGGCTCTAGATATTTTTTAAGTTCTTCTATTACTTGTGGGATTTCTGGGCTTGGGCATTGATGTGGTCGCCGCAAATCTGGATTCCCCTGTTTTCTCGGTCGTTGCTTAGAGCGCTTTTTCACTGACCCACCTCTGACTTCTCCGCCTTATTTTACCATTTTTTACTTCCTTCCTCTTGGATAATCAGCTACTTTTTATAATTAAGCTTCTTGCTTAAGTTGACACCAATGATTGCTTGCGCCCAAAAGGTACATTATCAAAGCGCAAGTCCCTTATTTACCCATCTGATTCTTCTTACGTTTTCGAGTATTTTAAAGTATAGAATGGCAGCGGTAAAACTCCACTAGCTAGGATTTGATAGATGCGATCGCTCTCTTTTCAGTAAGGCACTAGCGAGAAAAATGCCCAGTATTGCCAATACAGCCATAGCATAAAAAGCATAAGTGTAAGTACCGAACCAATCGCGAATTCTACCGGTTACTAAAGTGCCGATTAAAGCACCAACACCGTAGGCAGTAAAAACAATACCATAATTTTGGGCGTAGTGGTCAGGATTAAAGAAGTGGAGAGTAGTAGCGGGAGCTAGGGCTAACCATCCCCCTAAACAGAACCAAAATAGACAAAAAGCCACTAGATAGCTAGTAACCGCCCCTTTTTCGGCCTTGACCATCAGCAGGCAGCCGATCAAAATGAGTGTATAGGCTCCGATCGCTAAATAATGGGGTTTCCAGCGATCGCTTAACCAACCGAACAAAGGACGACTAATACCATTAAACAAGGCAAATAGCGCAACACTACTAGCGGCTAACCCCGGCTCAATCTGGATAATTTCCTCAGCGACAGGACTAGAAATACCGATAGCACTCAAGCCAATTAAAGCACCAATGGCATAGCAAAGCCATAAGCCGTAAAATGAGCGACTTTTCAGCATATTCACCGGATAATTCGCCAGAAAGTCGGATTTTCGATTAGCTAAATTGGCGGGAGGTTGCCAGTCTTGAGGGGGTAACTTCATGGCGAGGGCAATAATCACAATAATTATTGTAAAGATAATCCCCAAAAATCTTAAACTTGGTCTAACGCTATATTCATTGATCAATCGATTGGCTAAAGGTGCGGTAATCAGGGGAGAAAGGCCAAATCCGATGATAGTTAAACCCACCGCTAAACCTTTTTTGTCGGGAAACCAGCGCGCCACCACTGCCATGGGAACACCGTAAGCGATGCCGACTCCCGTGCCGGCAATGACTCCGTAGGTAAGAATAATTGTCTGGATCTGAGCGGCAAAACTAGCGAGAATATAGCCTAAACCGACGATAATTCCGCCGATAGCGGTCATCCTGCGAGTACCTACCCGGGGAATATAAAAACCGGCAATCGGCATAGAAGCGGCATAAAATACTAGAGCCACAGTGTAGGGTAATAGGCTTTCCGTGGCGCTGAGATTTAATTCTGTTTCTAGGGGTTTTCTAAAGATACTCCAAGAGTACACCGTCCCTAAACAGAGTAAAACGCCCATTCCTAGAGGTATTAATAACCATCTACCTTTGGCTGCGGGTAATCCCAAAACTGTCAACTCGGAATCGTAATTACTGGTAGTCATAGATTGCCGTGACTCTTTCTAGACTTGCTGGCCAGTATTCTAGATGAGATCATGGCTAATAGGGCAAATTTTCCAGAAAATTTTCCGATTAAAATGAGGGGTGAATTATTTCACCCCCCTTAAAAGTCTCCTTGCATCTATAGCTGAGGGACTGCTGACGACCTTTAACTAAACTGCTGCGAAGTAAACTTTCGACTTCACAGGGTCGGGAACCATGGTAGCATCCCCTTCTTGCCAACCGGCGGGACAAACTTCATCCGGGTGGGATTGGACGTATTGAATCGCTTTCAGAGTGCGGAGGGTTTCATCGACACTGCGACCGAAAGAAAGATTATTAATAGTAGCGTGTTGGATAACACCTTCTTTATCGATGATAAAGAGACCGCGCAGGGACACCCCCGCATCTGGGTCAAGAACATTGTAAGCGGTGCTGATTTCTTTTTTCAGATCCGACACCAACGGATAGGCCACATCACCGACACCGCCGGATTTTCTCTCGGTTTGAATCCATGCTAGGTGAGCAAATTCGCTATCGACGGACACCCCTAAAATCTCGGTGTTGATGCTGGCAAATTCGCTAACTCGATCGCTGAAAGCGGTAATTTCCGTGGGGCAAACAAAGGTAAAATCGAGGGGATAGAAGAATAAAACGACGTATTTACCCCGATAATCCGATAATTTGATGGTTTTGAACTCTTGATCGAAAACGGCGGTGGCGCTGAAATCCGGCGCTGCTTGTCCGACTCTTAAGCAACCTTCGGCGGTCATACTCTTAATCTCCTTAATCTAGTTTCTGGGAAAATGCAACTATTTTTACATTCCTTAACAAATATATCATAGTCATAACGATTTTGAGTAGTCAGCAATCAGTGATCAGTTATCAGTGGCTAGTGGGGAGATAGGGAGATGGGGTGATGGGGGTTAGGTGTTAGAGAGGTTTGATCGGGCGAGAGAAAAAGAATTTAATAGACTCCGTAATGTTCACTTTTGCAGCGGAAATAATAATTTAAGGACAGCGAAAGAGATCGTCACCCGGGGAAGTCAGCCCATTGTACAACCTAGTAATAAGTAGGTGGGTGGAATTAAATATATAACGGTTCTCACATCTGTGTGGCACACTTTAACCTTTGCTGATTAAGCTTTTCAGGATTGAGAATGTACCTCTTGTCAACAGGAAACGCTATAAGATGAACGTAGGTTGGGTTGAAGCATGAAACCCAACGCCCGCATGGGTTACGCTACCGCTAACCCATCCTACAAATAATTGTGCCTCCCTACTTACAACTTTCTTGCCTCAACGTTCCTCTATGCTGCTGTCTGCTTTTACTTATAGTTGCAAAGGCTATCTCAATGTCATCAAGCACCGGTAAATATCTATCCTCATCCGAACGTCAGCAACTTCTCGAAATCTTAACAGAACCGAATATCTCTGATGTTGATCGCAAACGGATTCAAATCATTCTTTTCGCTGACGAGGGCAAATCCCAGGCCGATATCCGTAAGCTTCTCGATTGTACTGCCGCCACCGCTAGTAAATGGATACTGATCGCTGAGAGTGGCAAGATCGATCACTGGCAGAAATACCGCCGCGGTCGCCCGTCGAAAGTTGATCAATCTTACCTCGATCGCCTGAAGGAACTGGTTAGTAAATCCCCCCGGGATTTCGGCTATTCCTTTAAGCGATGGTCGGCAGTTTGGTTAGCGCAGCATCTAGAGAAAGAATTCGGGGTTGCGCTCACCCCCACCCACATCAATCGCCTTCGCAAACAGCTACAGCCGATCCGCATCGTCGATCTTTCTCCTTCAGCCAAAGCTTAAAACAACTATGCTCGATACTCACAGCCTCGTGAATCCGTGGCCGGAATTCCTGTCCGAAACCCAGTGGCGGAGTCTCCAGAAAACGGCGATCGCCCTCTCTCCCGAAGCGGGTACCTTGTCCCTACAGCCCGGATTATACCTAGTCGTTCGCGGCAAAGTTCGTATAGCGAACTCGCAGCAAAAAGAGATGATAGCGCTCAAAACCGAGGAATTTTTCGGAGAATTCTCCCTCTTTCCCCGATCGGGTTTTCTGCCCTACTCGGTTCGAGTCTCCGCAAAGGCGGAACTACTTCTTATCCCCGAGTCCGCGCTGAGGCCGATCCTGAAAAAACACCCCGCCCTGAAAAAAACATTACTGCAACGGGCGCGGGAAATTGAGCAAGTTCTTGGGACGAAGACAGAAGAAACGGACAAAAAAAGCGATCGAGCCTATTTCCCCTCTCCGGCGCAGCGGTTAGGTCACTGGATCGGGCAATCCCTCCGCCGTTATCCCTTTTTCGAGCAACAGTCCGCCTCCGATTGCGGGGCGGCCGGTTTAGTCATGATCGCCCGTTATTGGGGCAAAAGAATCAGCGTCAACCGTTTGCGGGAAATGGCCAACGTCAACCGCGACGGAGCATCCCTGAAGGGACTGATCACGGCAGCGGAAAATATCGGCCTCTCCACCCGTCCGGTAAAAGCGACTCTAGAGGGATTAGTTAAACAACCCCTACCGGCGATCGCTCACTGGGAAGGCAAACACTTCGTTGTTATCTGGAAAATTACCGCCAAACAGGTCATTATTGGCGATCCGGCGATCGGGCAATTAACCCTAAGTCGTGCCGAATTCGCCAGTAAATGGACGGGATTCACCCTTCTGCTCCAACCGAACCAGAAATTCCGGGACACGAAAGAGGATAAAGCCTCACTCTGGCAGTTTTATCGCTTACTGGAACCCCATTGGTTCGTGCTGCTGGAAATTTTCGTCGCCTCGCTTTTTATCCAAATATTCGGCTTAATTACGCCGATTTTCACCCAGTTAATCCTCGATCGAGTGATCGTGCAGGGTTCGTTAACCACCCTTTGGGCGATGGGTATCGGTGCGCTAATTTTCGCGGTTTTTCGGGTGGCAATTACTGGTTTACGCGCGTATCTTCTCGATCACACCGCTAATCGCATCGATACGGCATTAATCACCGGTTTTATTCGCCATACTCTCAGCCTGCCCCTCGGTTACTTCGAGTCCCGCTATGTGGGGGATATTATCTCCCGCGTCGGGGAAAATCGCAAGATTCAGCGTTTTCTCTCTGGGGAAGCTCTCTCGATTTTACTTGACTTATTAACAGTTTTCGTGTATGTGGCGGTGATGCTTCGCTATAGCTGGCAATTAGCCCTAATCAGTTTAGCGATCGTGCCACCGTTCTTTCTGCTGGCGTTAATTTCTACCCCTTTTCTCCAGCGAATATCCCGGGATATTTTTCAGGCGATCGCTAAAGAAAGCAGTTACCTGATCGAGATTTTAACCGGTATTCGTACCGTCAAATCTACCGCAACAGAGCGATCAACCCGTTGGCACTGGGAAGACCTTTTCTCGGTGGAGGTCAAGAAAAATTTCTCCGGGCAGCTCATCGGCAATAATCTCCAAATCGTCAGTAATCTCATCGAATCTTTCGCGACAACGGGGTTACTCTGTTTCGGTGCCTATCTGGTAATTCAAAATCAATTATCGATCGGACAATTAATCGCCTTTAATATGCTTTTTGCCCAGATCATCGCGCCTTTTCAACGCTTAACCGTTCTCTGGACGCAATTTCAAGAAGTCAATATCGCCGTCGAGCGCATTAACGATGTACTAGACGCAAAGCCGGAGGAGAATTTAGAGGAACTTTCCCGTCAGTTTCTCCCGGAATTACAGGGACATATTCGCTTTGAAAATGTCACCTTTCGCTACCATACTGACAGCGATCGCAATATTTTAGAAAACCTGAGTTTTGAGATTTTACCCGGTCAAACCGTTGCCCTCGTCGGTCGGAGCGGTTCGGGAAAAACCACGATCTCGAAATTACTGATCGGCCTCTATCCTCCCACCGACGGGAAAATCTCGATCGACGGTTACGATCTGAGTACAATCGCCCTCAGTTCCCTACGGCAACAGGTGGGAGTCGTCGATCAAGATACATTTTTGTTCGGTTCTACGATTCGGGAAAATATCAGTTTAGGACATCCCGATCGCCCCCTAGAATCGGTTATCGAGGCGGCAAAATTAGCGGGAATTCATGACTTTATCCAATCGCTTCCAATGGGTTATGAAACTCAAATCGGCGAGGGTGGAGGGCTACTTTCCGGGGGACAGAGACAACGGATCGCCATCGCTCGATCGTTGATGGGAGAACCGCGGCTTTTAATCCTCGATGAAGCCACTTCCCACCTCGATACAGAATCAGAGCAGATCATACAAAATAATCTCCAGAAAATTCGGCAGAATCGCACAATGGTGATTATTGCTCACCGTCTTTCTACAGTACGGAACGCAGATCTGATTCTCGTCCTCGATCGAGGGATATTAGTCGATCAAGGAACCCACAAAGAATTAATGTCCCGTCCCGGTATTTACCGTAATTTGAACTCTAATCAATTGAGTGAATAACTATGACAACCAATCTAGACAGAGAGCGCGATAACTGGTCTTTCCAGACCAAGGAATTGATCGATACTTTACCCCTACCCTGGACGCGGGGTTTACTCTATTTTCTGATTATTTTCGTCTCGATCATTCTCCCCTGGGCGATATTCTCAAAAGTCGATGAAACCGGTGTCGGACCAGGAAAACTGGAACCCCAAGGGGAAGCAGTCAAACTCGATGCAATCACCGCAGGAGAAGTGGAAAAAATCTATGTCCGTGAAGGCCAAGAGGTGAAAGCAGGACAACCGATTTTAACCCTAGATTCCTCATTAATCGGCCAGGAAATACAACAAATCGAGGAGAAAATAGAAGGACAAAAAAGCCGTCTTTCCCAACAGAAAGTGATGAAAAGTCAGTTAGAGGTTTCCCTCGCGACTCAACGCCAACAGAATCGCGCTGCAGAGGCGGAAAAAGAAGCCTCGATCGAGCAAGCAAGGGAAAATGTCAGCGCGTTAGTCCAGAAAGCCAAAATATCCCTAGAAGAACAACAGGCACGGATAAATCAAGCGAAAACCGCCCTCGATCGCAGTCAAACCGATTATCCGATTCTCAAAAGTCGTTATGAAACGGCTTTAAAAGAAGTCGATCGCTACCGAAAAGCGTGGGAGGATGGCGCGATATCGGAGGTACAATTCATCGAGCGCGAAGACAATGCCAAGGAGCGCCAACAACTCTACGAGCGAGGAAAAGCGGAGGTAAAAGAAAATCAACATAAACTAGCGGAATTAGAAAGCACCTACCGTCAGACCAGTCAACAAACGAGCGCGGATATCGCCCAAGCGCGTCTGCAATTACAGGAGCGGCAGCGGGGTTATCAAAGTCTCCGCCATTCCAACGAGTTGGCACTCTTAAGGATACAGGAGCAGATTAAAAATCTAGAAACGGAGATCGCAACACTGGCATCGGAAATCGCCCAAAGCGAGAGCCAACGGCAAGCGCTCCAAATCCAACTAAGTCAGAGGGTTTTAAAGGCGAATACCGACGGCACGATCTTTTCATTACCGATTAAACGCGCAGGTGCGGTGGTGCAGTCAGGAACGCGGATCGCGGAGATAGCACCGAAAGGATCGCGGTTTATTCTCAAGGCAGAAATGCCCACAGATCAAAGTCAATTTCTCCGCGCCGGTATGCCGGTAAAAGTCAAGTTCGATGCCTATCCTTTTCAGGATTACGGGGTTATCGGCGGCAAGATCACCAAGAAATCACCGACGGCGATCGAAAAGGAAACGGCGACCGGAAAAATTAACGTTTTCGAGCTAGAAATTCAACTCGATCGCTCCTGTATTCAAAAGGGAAATCAATGTATTCCCCTCAATCCGGGGGATACGGCTACCGCAGAGGCGATCGTCCGTCAGCGTCGGGTGATCGATTACATCCTCGATCCCTTTAAGGATCTGCAAAAAGACGGGTTAAAACTGTAGTTTTTTTAGGTATCGAAGCCAAATTACTTACACCCCTCCCTAACCCTCTTGCCTATCTCAACTAGGAAATTAATTTCCCATAACTGTTTCAGGAGTCATTATGTCCCATAGTATCACCATCACGAATCAAGACCTTATCCAACAGCTTAAGCTATCGGGGAAACTTCCCGAAATGGCCGAGGGAATTATCGCTCGGAAAATCATCACCGAAACCGCGACGGAAGCGGGGATTAAAAACACGACTGCCGAGTTACAACAGGCGGCCGATCAATTCCGTCTCGCCAATGAATTACATAACGCCAAAGATACATGGAATTGGTTGCAAAAACAGGGCTTATCCCTAGACGATTTCGAGGCGATAGTTCAATTCAGTTTACTATCGGGTAAATTAGCCGAACATCTTTTCGCAGACAAAATTGAATCCTATTTTGTGGAACACCAGCTAGATTATACCGGCGCGGTGATCTATGAGGTAGTGTTAGCAGATCAGGCGATGGCGGAGGAGTTGTATGAATCGATTCAGGAGGAGGAAATCAGCTTTCAGGAAGTAGCGCATCGCTATATCGAGGATGTGGAATTACGACGCAAGGGAGGTTATCGCGGTACTGTTTACCGTAAGGATTTACGACCGAATCTTTCGGCCGCAATTTTCGCATCGGATTCTTCTCAATTGTTGAAACCGTTGCAAGGCGATCGAGGTTTTCACCTGATTTTCGTCGAGGAAATCCTTAAGCCAAAATTAACCGAGGAGTTGGCTTTGCAAATCCGTGCCGAGTTGTTTAACGGTTGGGTAAAGGAGAAGATTCAGGAAATAAAATACGAGTTAAGTAATTAATTGTGGACGGGGTGGGTAATACTCACCCCGCAAACGTAGCAAGTGAAGATAAGAGTTATGGAATGTGTGATCTGTAAATATGGTACGACTCGATCGAGTTTTGTTACCGTTACTTTAGAGAGGGATAATTATATCATGATTTTAAAACAAGTCCCTGCGGATATCTGTCAGAATTGCGGGGAGTATTATCTAAGCGAGTCGGTCACTGCGGAGGTTTTACATAAGTCCGATCGCCTATTTTGTAGGTGGGGTTGACAACGGAAACCCAACATCATCCCCCTATTATTCTTCATGTTATGTGTTGGGTTGCACTTCGTTTAACCCAACCTACGGATTATTTTACTATAAAATTAATACAATATGGATTAATAAAATACCAATAATCCGATTATTCTTGAGTGAGCTTATTTAGCATAAAAACCAACAAAGCGATTTTTAATACATACACTTTTAAAAATTCCTGAATCTATTCATTAACAGAATTCCCAGTTAATAAAAAAAATAAATAGTGCTTGCTGAATAATGGTAAAACCCTTTTACAATAAGGCTTTTGACCTGTTAAAATCCGATGTTCATGCTGCGAAAATAGGATTGTGACCTTCAAAAACTTGGCATTATCCTTTTTGTAGTACATAAGCTGGTACAAAAAAGGAGGGCAACAAAGCCTGAAACGACCGACGACTGGCTACTGAATCCTGACTCCTAACCCCACCAACAAACTTTTTCAGCAAACCCTAAATAACTCAATTAAGTTAGCTTGGTTGGTTCTCTTTGCTTCCAACAAGACAGGTTCAGAGTTTTTTGTACATAAATTACTTATTTTTGTTTCTTTAAATAGCTTGGAAGCCCGTTGTTTAATCGGTTTTGATGATGTTTTTGCAAAAAATAGTCTTTCAAAAAGAACATAAATAACTAAATTATGTTTTTTTTGTTCGATTTTGATAGTTGATCTGGTTTAAAAAAATTGTTATTGTTTTCTTGAATCAGTAATTTGATTTATTCATTTAGCGAACATTTGGAGAATACATCTCATGGCTAACATCAAAATTAACGAGATCAAAAACACGGTGACTGACGAAATTATCGAGCTTCGCACCGATGCCGCTAACGACAGTCCAGAAAGCATCACCGCTTTTAAAACTTTACGTCAAGTTGCGGGCGGTGCTGGTCCCAAATGGACCCGACGGTAAGCCTTACTAGACAAAGATCGCTATGGGTAAATAATTTTACCCAGATACTTACTGTCAAGTAGGATTGGGCATTATTTGCGATTCTATTACTCAATCCAAGCCGTTGGGGGTTCTACCCCCCAACCCCCCGTTGGGGGGTAGAACTCCCCCGAACGCTGGAGGGCATTAGCTTTTTAATGAGATGCTCACACGCAATTGTTCAGATGTTTGTATTAATTTAAGAGTCGCTGATAATTACTCGGCAGTGGGGATTTCTGCAATATTGAGATGCACCCAAGTCAAATCAGCTACTAATTTATAAAATCCCGAAGTCTTCGGGATTTTATATAGATGTTAGCTATCGTGAAAATACTAACGGGTACAAATTGCATTATTGAGAGTATGTATTATGTTGTCTTTAAACCATTTTCCGATCCCTTGGAGCCATCGTCCTTATTTCGATCTTAGTCCCTATCAATCTGGCGCTTGGCATATTCAGGGAATTGACTATAGTTATCGAAATCTTGTCTCCGAAGTACGAGGTGTCGATACATCATCTGTTACCCCGGTTGCTCTCGTTCACCCCGCTTCTTTTCGAGAGCAATTGATTCGAGAGACCGGTCTTTTTCAATACCCAATTAACGATCCTCTCGCCCTCCCCGATGAGTTGAGAACCGAACGTTGGAGAGTTCTTTGCGAGCATTTAGAGCATTATCGTGAGCTTTCACCCGCTACTCAACTGAAAACAATTAATTTATTATCGAGTTTATGCTTTCATGAAGCGATTATTCGCTATATTCCCGCAATTACCGATGAAAACATTGGGAGAGATTCCACGATCGCTAGATTAGCTTACAGCCTGGCGATGTCTAAAATCCTCTGTCAAGAAAGTGTCGGTACATCAGAAAATCTCGAAGATCTTCAACGAATCGTTCAATACGCTTCTAAAGAAAGCCTGGTGGTTTTCGGGGCGGCAGTAGAATTAATCGTTTTGCAGGCTACTGCCTTTCGAGATATAGCCGCAGTCGCCTATTGGCGAGAAGTAGCGAAGGAGGCACTCTCTCACTTCGAACCTTCCCTCGATCGTTTCGATTTTAAACATTTAACCAGTGCTTTCCAGCGTGCGGCTGTTTTCGCTCCACTTCTGCGGGGTGAGCGAGAAACGGTTGTCCGTGAAATGGATCTCTGTCAATCCCTAGCGGAAGAACTAACTCGCGAGTGTAAAAACGAGAGCGAACGACTTTCCGCCTACGACAATCTAATAACGGTTTTCGAGAGCCGAACAAAAGAAGCTCTCTGGTTAGGCGATATCGATCTCGCCGAAGAGAGAGCGAAGAAAATGGTGGCGATGGAACCTCTTTACTCTCGTTATCGCCTGAAACTGGGGGAAATTTTGCTAAAACAAAATAAATTTGAAGAAGCGGCGAAAATCTATCGTTCTGCCACTAGACTCGGCCCGCCTGGAATGGCGATCGCTTGGTTTATGGCCGGGCAATGTCACGAACGATTAAGAGAGATAGACATCGCCTGTGATTGCTATCTAGCTTCCCTACAGATGGATGAATTAGCTATCTCCGCCGTCGAGAAAATTAACAAATTAGCCCCCCGGCTAGGTAACTCGATGCTAACAGATTGGAGTACCATGCGTCTAGAACAATTGCGGGAACAACAGGGAGGTATGGTCTCTAAAACGAAAACTTCCTATATTCCTGAAGCCGCTTCTGAACTGAAATTAGCGGGTGAACGCGAACTCTCTCAAATTTAACTCAAGGCGATCGCCTATTTTGTAGGTGGGGTTGACAACGGAAACCCAACATCATCCCCCTATTATTATTCATGTTATGTGTTGGGTTGCACTTCGTTTAACCCAACCTACGGATTATTTTACTGAATCGCCTGTTTTAAACTACGACAGAATTCTTCGAGGGATTTTAACCCATCGCTGGGGGAATTATCAGCCAGACGTTTAACCATGGCACTACCCACAATTACCGCGTCAGCACCCCAGTTTTTCACCTGTAGCGCCTGTGTCGCGTCAGAAATGCCAAATCCTACCCCCACGGGTTTATCGGTGACAGAACGGATAGAATCGAGCAATTCCTCCACTCTGGTGGCCACTTGGTTCCGCATTCCCGTCACTCCCGTGACACTCACCAGATAAATAAAACCTTGGGATTGCCTGGCGATCGCTTGTATTCGTTCCGGGGGACTGGTAGGCGCTACCAATAAAATCACTTCAATTCCCTTAGCGGCAGCCGGTTGCAGCAGACTTTCCGCTTCCTCTAGGGGTAAATCAGGAACCACCAAACCACTCACCCCGGCTGCTTTTATTTGGTCTAAAAAGACATCTATCCCGCGATGATAGATAGGATTATAGTAAGTAAAGAGAATAATGGGAGCTTTCACCTCTCCCTGAGCATTTTTGACGATTTCTAGCACATCTTCCAACTTGACACCCCGATTTAAAGCGCGCGTGGCTGCCGCTTGAATAACCGGACCATCCGCAAGAGGATCGGAATAGGGAACCCCCAACTCGATCAGATCGGCCCCTGCCCGGTCTAAAATGCGTAAAGCTTGGGCAGTAGTAGATAAATCGGGATCACCGGCAGTAATAAAGGGAATTAAGGCACAATTCCCCTGGGAACGGAGAGAACGAAAACACTCGGAAACAGCAGTCATCGAAAATTACTGAAGACATAAAGCACTGTCTATTATCTCATGGTGGGGAATAGCTCACCGCCGGTCGCCGCAAGCTCAGGTAAAGAATTTTTCAAGTAATACTTAAGAAATATTGACAAAAAGGCGATCGAGGTTAGAATAGGCTCAGTCTGGCAGTTTTAAGAAAATTTCTGGTATGATAGGGGTTTTTATTCCGCTTTTTCCGGTACAAAATAGGACTACTGCCCGATCGGGTTTCGTATAATCAAACACCATATTATATCTATGTTTTCCATTTACATTCTCACTCATAACGAAGAAATTGATATTGCCGCCTGTGTGGAATCGGCACTTCTGTCCGATGATGTGATTGTGGTTGACTCCTACAGTAGCGATCGCACAGTAGAGATTGCTTCTCGTTATCCAGTGCGCGTGATTCAGCATCAATTCGAGAGTCATGGTAAACAAAGAACTTGGATGTTGGAAAATATCGAGACTAAATACGATTGGGTTTATATTCTCGAAGCAGATGAAAGGATAACACCCCAACTGTATGCAGAATGTCTGCGTGCCACTCAACAACAGGAATTTACTGGTTTTTATGTGGCCGAAAGAGTTATGTTTATGGGAACTTGGATCCGTCGCAGCACCCAGTATCCCCGTTATCAAATGCGTCTATTTAGAAAAGATCAAGTCTGGTTTAGCGATTATGGTCACACGGAAAGGGAAGAATGTCGAGGAAAAACCTCTTTTTTAGAAGAAACCTATCCCCACTATACCTGTAGTAAAGGTTTAAGTCGTTGGATTGAAAAACACAATCGTTATTCTACCGATGAAGCAGCAGAAACCCTACATCAGTTGGCTAACGGGGGTGTTAGTTGGAAAAATTTATTTTTTGGTAAAACCGAAGTAGATAGACGGAGAGCTTTAAAAGATTTATCTCTACGATTGCCTTTTCGTCCCTTGCTTCGTTGGTTTTATATGTATTTTATCTTGGCGGGAATTCTCGATGGTAAAGCTGGTTTTGCTTGGTGTACTTTGCAAGCTTTTTATGAGTATTTGATCCTCTTAAAAGTGGCGGAAATGAAACAGGGTTTACCCACTCCCCCCGAAGTGAGAAATCCTTTTCATCCCCCGCAAAATGGTGACAATAGTAATTCCCATAGGACCGATTTCGTCTCCCTAAAAGGAAAAGCCGATTAACATTCAACCATTATTAATCAGTCAGCAATCACCTAACAACAACCTAGAGACAAAAAGCAATCCTGATCCATTTTTTTATTACAGCCTTTCTCATAAAGATGGAGTATAACCTAATTTGGCATCGGGACTGACTCCCTTCTCCCCCAACCCCTCTCCCTGATTAATAACGGATGCGAGGATCAATGCAAGCATTGATTAGATCGATCAAAATACTGGCAAAAACCACTATTGTCGCCAAAAAAGCCATTAATCCCTGCACTGTTGGGTAATCCCGCAGAGAAATCGCACGATATAACTGATTTCCCAAACCTGGCCAAGAAAAAGTAACTTCCGTCAAGACTGCACCCCCTAAAAGAGCCGCAAAAGTTAATCCTAAGACAGTAATTACGGGAATTAGGGCATTTTTCAGCGCATGGGCGATCATAATCGTTTTTTCTGGTATTCCTCTCGCTTTTGCCGCATCTACATAGTCCGCTTGCAAAGTTTGTTTCAGATTAACTCGCACCATCCGTTCAAAAATCCCACTCAAAAGAATGCCGAGAGTAAAACTAGGTAAGGCTAGATAATACAAAGCTGTAGGCAACTTATCTAGTTGTAGAGTCATCAGACTATCAAAGGTATATAAACCCGTAATTGTCTGGGGTGGAGTCTCACTCAAAGGAAAACGAGTCCCCAAGGGAAACCAGCGCAACTGTACCGCAAAAATTAGCTGTAAGAGCATTCCCACCCAAAAAATCGGCAAGGAATAGGTTATCAGTCCAAATAAACGTCCCCCAGCATCTAAGGGGGTATTCGGACGGGAAGCGGTGATAATTCCCAATCCGACCCCCACTATCACCGCAATTAGCATTCCATAAAAAGTTAGTTCCACCGTCGCTGGAAAATGTTTAGCGATAATCTCCCATACCGTCACCCCCTTACTGGTTAAAGAGTCTCCTAAATTGAGACGCATTAGGTGGAAAATATAGTCTAGGTACTGGAAAAATAGGGGTTTATTCAGTCCTAATTGTTCTCTTAGGGCATTTTTGGCACTTTCAGGGGCGCGGTTGCCTAAAATCGCATCCGTGGGATCACCGGGGGCAACACGCATCAGCAGAAAAACCACCGTCACGATCGTCCATAACATCAAGGGAGCTAGGAGTAAACGCACCAGTAAATAGGATTGTAAAGCAGCGCGGCGAGACATGAGGGCTTTCCTTTCAGAAAATAGATTCTCAAGGAACCATACCCCAAAATCGACCAGGCGATCGAGAGGTACTGAATAAAAAATTAAATTGAGGAAAATATTTAGTACAAGTAAACTAAGTTATCCGCACCAGCAGTTCTAATCAAGGGACTAGCAAAAAACCCTAAGGTCTGAAAGGCTGACGTAGCAAGGGATAGAAAAAAGATCAAAAAATTTTGCCAAAAGGGGTTGACAAACTTAGGGAAGTTAGATACATTGGTAAATGCGCGGTTGAAGCGAAGCGAAAGCGAAGCGAAA
>VYKV01000026.1_pt1 | contig 16476 bp, 9 predicted proteins | sample 5114461 | NCBI WGS metagenome assembly VYKV01 (sample SAMN12291816, study PRJNA351875) | freshwater metagenome | isolation source: freshwater lake | place: USA: Michigan, Gull Lake | collected 2011-07-05 | reverse complement strand
GCTGCGCTATTCACCTTGGTATTCCGGGGGCTTGGTGGCGATGAGTGGGTCGAAAGCATGCTGGCCGCTGTTCCAGGTGGCCTGACCGGAGCGCTACTGTTCACTTTTTTCGTCATGTTTATCTTAGGATTTTTCCTGGACTTTATCGAAATCTGTTTTGTTGTTGTGCCATTGGTCGCCGTGCCACTGATTGTGATGGGCGCTGATCCGATTTGGTTGGCGGTGATGATGGCGATGGTGTTGCAAACGTCCTTTTTGACCCCACCCTTTGGCTTTGCCCTGTTCTACTTGCGCGGCGTAGCCCCGCCGGAAGTCAAAACCTTGGACATTTATCGCGGCGTTATACCCTTCATCGGCTTACAGCTCCTAGCTGTTGCCTTGATTTGGTTCATCCCAAGCTTGGCAACTTGGCTACCCAATCTATTGTACCGATAAGGAACGGGGTGGTGAAAGCGATGCGTGAAAAGCTCGATGAAGCCAACAATGACGGAAGAAAGGTCAGTTGCTATTGACCCAGCCCCTGAGAATGCGGCCAGAAGTTTGAAGTATTTCAAATCAAAGTGACGTACGCACCCTCACCTCACCTCCTAACGCATCCAAATCTCAAGGCTTGACAGGCATCATGCTAGCTTGACGCGCTCGAATACAACTAGAAATCAAAACAAAAAGGACCATTTTCCAAGCATTTCAGAGCTTATTCTCCTAAATTCAACAAATCTATTGGCCCAACTTAACTGGATTGCAAGCCAAATCCGCTATTTTCAGGCCTTGGAGTGCAATCATGGCAGTGACGTCGCGGGCTCGAAAACGGGGACAACGGGGTCATATTGCGTTGATCACCGCTGCCGTTGCCGTGCCTATGTCTCTCGCCGTTGTCTTTGCAGTAGAGCTCACGGCCCTGTCCGGCGAGCGGAGCAAAATGCAGGCTGCCGTTGACGCCGCCGCTCTCGCAGGCGCACGCGAGATCGGCGTTTCCGGCGGTGCCGAACGCGAAATCAAAGCCTTTACGGAACGGTTTGCGAAAGAACAAACAAAAGAGACTATTCCCCATGTTCGCACCACTTTCACGGCCGAACAATTGGCAGGTGGTGCCGTACAAATTGATGGCGTGGGCGTCCGGAATTCCTTCTTCGGGAATATGGTTCCAAAGGGCGGCTTCGTCATTCGGGTTCGGGCCTTGGCAGAGGCGCTAAACCAGCAGCCCTTGTGTGTAGTAGCAACAGGAAGCTCGACGGTAACTCGCGCGATTGATGCCAAGGAACAAAGCCGCATCCTCGCCCCAGACTGCATGATACATTCCAATGCCAATATGGAGCTCATTGATGATGCCGCAATTGACGCCGGTACTATCCAAACCTCCGGTCTAGCAGAAGGTGATGGTTACTCACCTGAAGCCAATGAAGGCGCCCTTGTCCTGCGTGATCCTTTTAGATCCCGTAGATTTAAACGCAGAAGTGCGTGTCCTATCGGGGGGGTGGTGAACGAGAGGGTGCAAACAACCGGTGTCCATAACTTGCGCCCCGGCATTTTAAGATGGAAATATACTGCGAAGGGCACGGGTAGGTTCAACCTTGCCCCCGGAGACTATTACCTTTGCCACCCTTTGACGATCGAGGAGCAAGGGGCACTGACTGGGGATAATGTCGTCCTGATCTTTGAAAATGGTGCCCTCAATGCGACAGGAAATGCAAAGGTAACGCTTACAGGTCGGCGGTCTGGCTCATGGGTCGGCTTCGTGCTTGTTTCGACACGCGAAAATGAAGCCGAGACAACTCTCTCCTCCTCATTTGTGGATAAATTATTGGGAATCATTTATCTTCCCAACAGCAATCTATTCGTCAATGCGAAAGGCAATGTCGCTGAAGATTCGCTATGGAGCGTCGTCATTGCCAGCAGCATTGCGCTGGCAGGCGATTCAACTTTGGTCATTAATGACAATTATGCAGGATCGGGTGTGCCAGTCCCTAAGGGCATTGGCAGGCTAAACCGCAGTATCGAAGATGGAACACGGCTTAAGCGTTAATCATTAAGGCGCTAAATTGGATGGTCCCACGCCACTATGCACCAGCGTGGCTGAAGCGAGCTTTTAGACCGTCAGGGGACTTTCCAGAACCAAGCCCTCCGCAACATTGAGCAGTAGCTTCATCATCGGGGTTCTGCGTTGTTCGTTGGAGCAAACTAGATAGCCGGTAAAAACAGGTGTTGGCGAAGCAATAGCGCGATACACCAGTCTAGGGTCAGGCGGACACTCGGCAGAGTAAAAAAAGCTGTAGCCGACCCCCAAAGCAATGGCTTCGCGGATGGTCTCGCGGGTATGCAGTTCTAGGATCGCGCGGGGTTCGACGCCTGCTTGCGCCAGCGCTAACAGCGCCGTGCTGCGTGTACGCGACGTCTTCTCACGCACCAACAAGCACTCATCCCCTAATTCGGCTAAATTGATGTCGGCTTGGCGGGCCAATGGATGACTTGCAGTGAGAGCAATCGAAAGCTGATCCCGGTACAAGACTTGATAGTGAAGGTCACTTTCAAAAATTGGGTCGCTACAAATTGCTGCGTCAACTTCGGCGGACTTCAACCAGGTTAGCGCCTCGCTTGCATTGCCAAGGCGAACCTTGGGCCGAATTACGGGATCAATGGCCTGCAACCGATGTACCATTCTGGCCGCATAAGTTGGGCTATCGGATGCAAGGCGGATCTCTTGGCCGCTTGGCTGCACCGCATACCCGAGATAATCATCAATTTCGCTACTGATTGAAAACAGTTTTTGGGTTCGAACAAACAGGTCTTTTCCTGCCGTGGTCAGCGTTAGCGGCGGACGCCGCCCTTGCAAAAGCGCCACTTTGTGCCGCAGTTCCAGCGCTCGCAACTGCTCAGACACCGTCGATTGGGTTATGCCCAGCCGACGCGCAGCTTGTACAATCGAGCCTTCACTCGCAACCGCGTGAAAGGCGCGAAGATGTTGAAGATTGACTGCCATAGGCCCCAAACGAACACGACGATCCCCTATAGCCACCAAGTTTGAAGTCTATGTGACGCATCGGCCAGACCGATGACCTCCCTCGAAAAGACCGACTCACCGCGCTTGACCCAGCGATATAAGGTCAGACATCGGGCGGGGAAGCCAGCGGCTAACACCCTCCTAGAGTTCATCCACCATGCGAGGGGATCGTCATGACACGCAAAACAATCGTATCTTCAACAAGTGCCGTCGCACTTTTGGCCAGCTTGATGCTGGCACCAGCGGGCGCGCGCGCTCAAGCAGCACAAGCGACAGACACCTCAGAGGCACCAGCCGCCGAGGTTGTTGTTGTGACGGGCCAGCGCGTTGCACGTGGCAATAACGTGATCACACCGGTTCGCATTGAAACCCTGGCCGGCGGCCAGAACATTGTCGACGCCATCAAGCTTGTCCCAGGCGTCTCTATTCGTGGATCGGATGCTCTGAACAATGACCCATGGACCTACGCCATCAACATCCGGGGTTTTGAAGTCAATCAACGTAGCTCCAAAGTCGGCCAAACTCTGGATGGCATGCCGCTCTTCAACGCGTCTTACTATCTGGGCGGTTCGCCAGCGCAAAAATACATCATCAGCGAAAACGTATCCCAAATTGTCGTCAGTCAGGGCACTGCAGATGTCGGCTCGCCTGCCTCAAACGCTTTGGGCGGCACATTGTCTTATTCCAGTCGTGCGCCTTCGATGGAAGCAGGCGGCCTTGTTAAAGTAACAATCGGCGATTTCGACACCCGACGTTATTTTGGGCGCTATGATTTTGGCGAGATGTTTGGCAACACGCGTATCAGCGTCTCGGCCCAAAAGCTCGATGCCAAATTGTGGCCCCACAAAGGCTCGACACCAGCCGCGATTGAGCAATTCTCAGTAGAGGGCAAAAGTGTCACGGACTTTGGCAAGCTCACGATGACGCTCTTTGCGAGCTATAATGACAGCGATGATGATCCTATCATCGAATTGTCCCGCGCCAACATCAATCGTTTGGGCCTTGATGTTGACGGGTCGTCAGCCACTTGGAACACGTTGAACAACGCGCCAAATGAAAACTGGGCCGACGATTGGGCCGCTGTTCGCGAAAACACCTTTGCTTACGCCAAGTTCAATTATGAATTTAGCGATGCGCTTTCGGTTGAGGTTGCACCCTATATTCAAAAAAATGACGGCATTGGTGAGTTTTCACCACCGGGCCTGCAGCCACGCATTGTAACCAACGCAAGCGGCGTGCGCGAGCAAGTCATGTTTGGCAATTCGGGCTCGCGGTCACGGACAGCAACCTATCAGAATGCTGCGGGCAATGCTGTATTCAACTATACGGGTGGTGTTGCAGACACCTATCGGGCGCTCGACGGCAGCACGGTTTCATCGGCCGATTGCTACAATGTGGATGGCTCGTTGAAACTGACCAATGCGGCACCAACCTGTGCGCAGGGCCAGTCTTACCGTAACAGCCTGTATTATCACACGCGCTCAGGCGTTGTGATCAATGGGCAATATGAAGTGGGCAACCACAAAATCCGCGCGGGTGTCTGGTTTGAAACCATGGACCGTGACTTCGGCCGGGCATGGTTGCGCTATGATGACATCCGTAAAGGGCCAATCATCGTGGCTGGCTCGACGTATCGGCAAGACTTTGAGCAAAACTTCAAAACCGATCTGATCAAGCTTCACATTGCAGATGATTGGACCGTCAATGATCGCCTGACTGTTAGCCTTGGCTTACAACACTTCATCATCGACATTTCCGGCACAACCAAAGACGAGAGCCGTTATGCTGCCAATGGCACCTACAATGGGCCAACTAGCGCATCGGTTAGCAGCGATAGCGAAGACATTCTGCCATCAATCGGTGCCGTCTATGATGTCACAGATCATCTCCAAGTATTTGGTGGCTACTCGCGCAACTTCGGCGCAATCGGGGATTGGGCGCTTGAAAAGACTGGGACTGATTTCAAAAACTTGGAACCAGAAATCACCCAGAACCTCGAAGCCGGCCTCCGCTATACTTCAAGCCGCATTGCTGCTGCTGCAACCCTGTTCAAGACAGAAAATGACAATGCGATCATCTTCTTGGATGAGACATTTGCATCTTCAACGGGCGGCATCAATTACAACGTCGGCACGGGCGGCACCTATGTGAATGCACCAGGCGGTATCGAAACAACCGGGATTGAAGCCAGTGCTCGGGTAAAACTCACCAAAGAGCTCGGCGCTTATCTGTCGCTGACATCCTTGAACAGCGAGTATAGCGCCGCGTTCAATGCTGCCAACTATGGGGCAAGCCGCCGGACAGTTGTTGCGGCAGGCAACAAGGTTCCAGGTACACCTGATATCTTGGTAGGCGCAGCGCTAGACTACCAAAAAGGTCCGTTCAAAGGTGCGGTGACGGCTCGCTATGTGGGTGAATCAGAGGGCGACGCTCAGAACCGGCCTGAATTGGTGGTGCCTAGCTATACCTTGGTCGATGTCTCGGGAAGCTATCGGATCGAGACTGCCAATAATGGCTATGTCGAAGCGCAGATTGCGATAAACAACATCACAAACGAACGCTATATCGGCGGGATTTTGGATGAATTCAACCAACGTTATACCCCGGGTGCACCGCGCAGCGTGCACTTTACGCTCAGCGTTGGTTTCTAGGGTCCTAGATAAAGCGCAGGCGTGTTCCGTGGACGAGCACGCCTGCCCTTGTCTTCACGCACTAAGGACAATGAGATGAATGTTCCTGATCGCACCAGCGATGTCATCGTCGTTGGTATAGGGATTGTTGGGTTAGCCCATGCCCTTGCGGCGGCCAAACTTGGCAAAAGCGTTACAATTATAGACCGCCAGCCCCATGCAGTGGGCGCAAGCGTCCGGAACTTCGGATTTGTGACAATCACCGGGCAGGAGCGCGGCGATTTTTGGGGCTTGGCGCTGCGTGCCCGCGATATCTGGGCTGAAGTGGCCGAAGCTGCCCAAATTCCTATTTTGCACCGCGGCTTGGCCATGGTGGCAAAACGACGAGAGGCAAGCGCTGTTTTGGAAGCCTTCATGGCAACCGAAATGGGCGAAGGATGCGAGCTTTTAACTGGGGAAGCGTTCAGAAAAAGCCATTCAACACTGGACCTCACTCAGTTTGAGAGCGTTCTTGTCAGCCCCCATGAAGTGCGGGTGGAGCCCCGAACGGCATTAAGCGCAATTGCGTCTTGGCTCAAAGACATACATGGCGTCCGTTTTGAAACCCTCACCAGCGTTCACGCGATTGAAGGCGGGAAAGTCACAACATCTCGTGGTGTCTTTCAGGGCGAGATTGTCTTTGTATGTCCAGGCGATGATCTTTCAACCCTATACCCCAATGTGATGACCCAGCGCGGGGTGACGCGTTGCACCCTTCAGATGTTGCGTTTGGCGGCCCCCGGCTATCAATTACCCCACGCCTTCATGTCCGACCTCGGTTTGCTCCGGTATCGCGGCTATTCGCAATTGCCTGGAATCGAGGCTCTCGCCCAAAAATTACAAGCAGAGCAGAGCGCGCACTTGGCTGCGGGCATACATCTGATCGCGGTTCAAAGCGGCGATGGCTCCTTGGTCGTGGGCGATAGTCATGTCTATGGGCAGGCTGAAAATCCGTTTGCCACGATCGACTTTGAGAATTTGATTTTGGACGAATTTGCCAGCGTATTTGCGGGCAAAGTTCCCCCCGTCATCGAACGCTGGGTCGGCACTTATGCATCATCACCTGACCAGCAATGGTTTGTCGAAACACCCGAACCCGAAGTGCGCTTAAGTGTCGTGACCAGTGGGGCGGGGATGTCAACGGCGTTTGCGATTGGCGAGCGCGTTGTTCGGGAGACATTTCAATGAAGAACCAAATCAAAGCCGTGTTTTTCGACTGGGCTGGCACCATGGTTGATTTCGGATCGCGCGCGCCAGTTATGGCGATGCAGTCCGCGTTCTTCGCCTGTGGCGTTGATGTAAGTGAGGCTTCGGTGCGCGCTCACATGGGTAAAGCCAAGCGCGATCACGTAATGTCCATGTTTGCCGATGAAGAGGTGAGCGCGCGTTGGATCAAGGTTAAAGGCTCCCACCCAGGGGACGCTGAAGCAGACGTCCTGATGATTGAACTAGAGCCAGCCATGGCGCGGGAAGCAGCCAAAGCGAGCAAACTGATCCCCGGGGCCAAGAAGGTATTTGACGATCTTGTCGCCTCTGGCATCAAAATTGGATCGTCGACAGGCTATACGCACACCATGATGGCGGAAGTTGTGCGGCTTGCAGCCGACCAAGGCTATTACCCCCAAACCATCTTATGCGCTGGCGATACCAGCGAGGGCAGACCCGCCCCATTCATGTTGTGGCAAGCCATGATCAATCTTGGGGTCTGGCCTGCACGCAATTGCATCGCGGTGGATGATGCGCCTGTTGGTATCCTTGCCGGTCGCGAGGCCGGCATGTGGACGGTTGGATTGGCAGGGTCAGGCAATGCCCTTGGCCTTGACGAGGCAGCCTATGACGCACTTGATCCCACGACACGGCGCGAAAAGCTAAAATCAGCCTCTGTGGGCTTTGTGGAAGCGGGTGCGGATTTTGTTATCGCGACCATCGCCGACTTGCCGCGAGTACTGCGATCCATCGACGCCGCCATCGCTAAAGGCTTGGCACCGGGTGCGGCACCGTCGCTTCTCGATCACTCCGTGACGGATCTTGCTTAGCGGGGTCCTCAGGCTTGGTCTGCAAGAAGAGACCTAACCTAAACGCTCCCCTTCGAGGCATCTGAACAAATACCTGATGTATTTGATCAAACTGGGTAACGCTGCAACGAAAGTTCAGAAAATCGATAACTGAAACTTCATTTTTCCGTCAAAGTAGCGAAGAAACCGCCCCTTACCCTCGTGGGGAAGTGCTTACCGGCACGCATAGGGGATCAGATATGTCAGCTAAATATAATTGTGTTCGCCCGAACCAACGTTTCCTTTGGCTTGTGAGCGCAAGCATCCTGCCGCTTTTTCTGGCAGATGTGGCGTTGGCACAATCTAGCCCCACGCAATCAGAGCCCGAGCAGGCGGTTGAGACCATCGTTGTGACCGCGACGCCGATCAGAGATTCAATTGCCAAGTCGCTCCAAGTTCAGCGCGCAGCAGACAACATTGTCAATGTGATCGCCGCCGATACCATTGGACGCTTTCCAGACCAAACCGCAGCTGCGGCTTTGTCCCGTCTCCCCGCCACGGGTGTACAGCGTGACCAAGGTCAAGAGCGGTATATTCAGGTACGCGGTGCCCCTGCCCGCTGGACGACAGTTGCCTTTGATGGCGTGAACATTCTCGGTGCCGAGGATCGTATATTCCGATTTGACAGCGTTCCTTCAACCGTGATCTCGCAACTCGAACTCAACAAAACGCTGACCCCAGACATGCCGGCAGAAGCTTTGGCTGGCCGGGTCAACATCCGCACCTTCTCGCCTTTGTCGAACCAAGGGCTTCACGCCAATTTAGATATTGGCCAAGGCTATGTCGACCTTGGAAAAGAAGCCGCCAATTACGGTTTGCGCCTGTCGTGGGCGAACGACACGTTCGGGGTGATGCTGGGTGCATCGTCATTCACCTTCATCCAAGATACCGACAATTATGAGCCACGGTTTGATCCTGTCGATGCCACCCAAGCAAATCCGGGTGCGATGCGGGAAGTGCGCTTTGCAAAGTACCGCATTAAGCGCGAAACCAACGCGCTGAATGGGAAATTTGAGTGGCGTCCCAACGAGCAAAACTTGCTCCGCTTTACCGCACTTTATAGCGAGTTCCTCGATTTTGAAGAGCGCAACCAATATACATTTAACTTCCGTGGTGCGGCCAACGGAACGGTCGCAGGCTCGCGGACGCCAACCAGCGGTGATCTGATTGCCGTTCCTGTGGCTGGTCTGTTTGAAGATGGTGATTACGCAACCAAGAACTTGCTCTATATCCTGCATGGCGAGCATGACATTGGCGGCTGGAACCTCTCTTGGGATTTGGGGACATCTGAAGCAGAATCTGTTTCTAATCTTCCTCTAACCGCAACCTCGCAGTCAAATTCAGCCTTGCGACCCTCTTTGACATTTACGGCTGGGGAAGCTGGAACGCCGCGCATCACCCTCTATGACACCTTACGCAGCCCAACTGGGGTTTTAAGTCGCGGAACAACGGCGCGTGCCACCTTGGACCAAACCGCGTTTAACACCGAAGTCTTGGCGCTCTTCCGGGTGCTGAACGAACAGACCGACACGTTTGCTAAGGGCGATTTAACCCGCGAATGGGAAAGCTTAGGCGCTGACGCGAAGTTTAAGGTCGGCTTTCAATACAACACACGTAGCTTTGAAGACCCGGGCAATTGGGCAGTATTGCGACCCAATGGCACTGCCGGCACGCTCATTCTAGGGACAACGGCACAGCAATTGGGTGTACCATGGACGCCTTATGCGTTTGTCACGCAAGAGTCCGCAATCGGCAGCATCAATGTTGGCTTCCAGTCATTCTTCATCGACAACGTAGCGCTCAACCAACAATTGGAGGCTGTGATTGCTGCAGCGGAACGTGCTAATGCAAGTGCAGGTGGCACCTTCCCAGTGCCACGCCGGAACCCGGCCTTGGCCAATACTGTAGATGAAGATGTCACAGCACTTTATGTGCAGAACACGTGGAAATGGGATCGCCACACCTTGCTTGCTGGTTTGCGGATCGAGAAATCAGAAGTCACCGCAAAAGGTCTGGCTCAGGCGGGTACGTCTTTGATCCCACTATCCTTATCCAGCGATGATACGCAATATATGCCAAGCCTGCACTATACGTATGACTTCTCCGATGACGTAAAACTTCGCGCCGCTCTCATTAGTGGCGCGGCCCGTCCAAGCTTCACTGATCAACGCGCCACTGTGTCGATTATTGATGTCGCGGGCGTACAATCGATCACCGGGGGCAATCCAAACTTGAAGGCAGAAACCGCGATTGGCGGTGATTTAAGTGCGGAATGGTACTTTGCGCCAGCCTCACTTCTCTCGGCGTCTTACTTTTATCGCAACGTGAAAGATGTCTTGTTTGACGCCTCAGAATTGGTTGGCGATGGCCGGTTCAACTCCAACGGCGTAGATCGGTCAGGCTATACCTACAACACAACATTGAATGGCGGCGACGGTTATCTTCAAGGCGTGGAGTTTGCTTACAACCACCCCTTCACCTTCTTGCCTGGTGCCTTGTCTGGCTTAGGTGTTCAGGCCAGTGTTGCGTTTCTTGACGGTGAGTTCGATATCGGCAGTGGCCGCAAGAGCGCGTTCACCGGCACCTCGGATCGGATTACCCAAGCCGCCATCTTTTATGAAAAATATGGCTTCTCCGTGCGTTTGGCCTGGCAGCACCGCACGGAATGGCTGGATGAAATCTCGCCAGGTGCATCAGCGGGTGACTTATCTTGGGATGCCCAACAGCGCGTTGAATTCTCAGGCCGGTATCAGTTGACAGACCATGTTACCCTCTACGCAGATATCAACAATCTCACCGATGAACGTGGTCTGCGTTACCAAGGCACTTTAGCGCAACCCTATGAGCTAGAGTATTTTGGCCGCCGGTTCATGTTCGGGGTGCGGGTGCGTTATTAATCGCGCCCGCTGCTCTTTCTCATAGCGTACCAAGATCGACTTTGAGCGCAGCTTTGATGCACACGGATCAAAGCTGCGCACTGGGTTATTGGCACAAGCCACAGCCCGCCATCTCAATGCAATATGTGGGTAAATCCGAGACATAGTGGCATCAACAAGCCGAGCGCTGATGATAAACAAGGGCCCTTCAGCGCTTAAGCTACTTAAGGGCCAATCAGGCCGAAACTTGTCGCCCTTAAGAGAATTAATCGACAATAAAGCGACAGAGCGATTAGGCTACAGATCAAATCTGACCCAACATCAGGCCTTAGGAATCGGCGGAATGCGGGCAACAATAATCTCTTTTCGCTTCCGGCTTATGCCATAGATGACGCGGTCCTTGCCCACGCTCCGATCCCAAGCCCAGCCTTGCCCTTCAAAGGGCACAGCAATCTTGGTGACATAGTCCAGCACCACGCCTTGTTTGGGAAGCCGCAGAACATAAAGTTCTGCCGCATCATGGCCGGTTACATAGAGCAAGCCATCTTCGCCCCAATCACCGCCAGAACTGGAGCTTACGCCCCAAGTTGCCACGACCGCTTGGGGGAAGATCCACGATTGACGCATCTGCCATGCGTCGTCGAACTGGCCCAGATAGGTCCAACGCTGATCAAACCCTGGCGTCGTACCCTTGTCATTATAATTGGCAAAGCATGCCCACCAGAAACCGCCATGACGAACCGCCCAGGTCAATGACCCGAGCCGTATCCCGAAACTATAAGTCTCAACGGGTTGCATGGTGGTGGTATCGAACGTCTCCAGCGAGCTTGCCATCGGCAATTGGGGGAAGTTCGAGTGCGCCAAAACTAGCCGGTTCTTGGCGACAAAGCCGGCATTAAAGTGCACGATCGCACCATCAGCTTTATCGCGCCATTCTGCGACCCGCACGCCGTCGGATTTGCGGTGCTTAACCAACGTGCGATTGCCGATCCCGTAGAAATAATTGGCATCGACTGCAGCCGCTTGGTTGGCTTCAGGCACCTGCCACCGACGCAATTCGGTTGCCACCAAGCTAGCTGATGACGTTATTACATCGCCCGATGAAGCTTTAGCACCAGCACCTAAAGGCAGAACCATTGGTGCCGCCAAAGCAGCACATTCGAGGAAGGATCTTCTGGACCAAGTTTGGGTCATCAGAATTTCTTCACAACTTCAAGGCTCCAGCTCCGGCCACTTAGAAGGGCTTGGCTGACACCTGCATCATAGCCGAAAGCACCCGAGGTTAATGGCGGCGGCTCATCGGTAAGGTTTGCGATTGATAGACGTAAGCGCGTATTGGCGAGCCATGTTGGCGATGCAGTTTCGAACTTGTAGCCTACCGAAAGATTGTAAGTCACAACCGGATCGATCACCAAGCGATAAAGTGTATTCCCGGCTGTGAAGAACGGCTCGATATAGGAAGGCTTGCCAAGGCTGTCGTAAATCGCCTGCGTCGTTGTGGCACCGGAATCATGGGTTTTGCCAACATGATAAATCCCAAGGCCCGCGTTCCAAGCGCCCTTATCCCAATTGATATTGGTCGTGCTGCGCCACTTTGCGGCACCATCGGCATAAAGGCCGTTGTTCTCGATGGGCGCGACATTGACGGGTGCAAGCGTGGTGCGCGAGCGGTCCAGATAGCTCCAGTCTGAGGTAACGAGAATGCGGCCCCAAGACTGGCGTGGCATCGCATAGCGAAATCCAAAGTCCACACCCTCGTGTTGGCTGCTCGACAGGTTCAAGAACGGCTGATACCGCGCGAAGATACGACCCGCGGGAGCGGCAGGATTGGTTGGGTTGGCGGCATTGTAAGCGGCAAATGCTGCACGATCTTCAGGTGTCAGCGCGTAACGCTGGACATCGGGATCGCCGCGATAGGTTGCGCCAATACCGATATCGATTTGGTTGACGGCCACGCCTGCGGCAATCTGCGCCTGCGTATAGGCCCGCAACAGCGCCGTATCGCTCGCATCAATCTGTGCCGTACTGCGTTGGCCAAGCAAGTTGGTGCGGTCGATGCTCCACAGATCAGCGGTAAGACTCAGCCCTTTGATGCCCGGAACATCGAACACAATGCCATAGGTGGTGCCTTCAGATTCCTGCGGTTTTAGATCAGGGTTACCGCCAAAATAGGTGCGCTTGACATAAGGACCTTCGTTCAAGAACGGATTGCGATAAGCATCGAGATCACCGGCACCCGCCGTGATGGACCAACGCGAACTGGTATAAAGCGCTGCAAGGCTTGGTGCCATGAAGCCCTCATTATAGGAGCCGCGAACCATCAACCAAGACGTCGGCCGCCAGTTTACGCCAATTTTCGGCTTTGTGGTCTCACCAAAGTCGCTATAGCTTTCGAACCGCGCGGAAGCCGTCAGCTCAAGGCTATTCACCAGCGGTATTTCGCGCTCGGACGAAACCAATGGCACGACCGTCTCAGCATAAGCACTGGTGACTTCGCGCTCCCCAAACACATCGGGTCGAGGTGGGTGCAATAAGAAGTCATTGTTGAGCGGGTCTAGACCCGAGGCGGCAGGGTTTTCACCGCTAAACGGCGGACGTACATCGCTTAACTCTTCGCGACGAAACTCCACACCAAAGGCGGCTTTCACCTCATTATCCCAAAAGGAGAATAAGGTGCCCGAAGTTCTAAAGTCGGCGCTGGCGATAGAGCTTTCCGCACTGCGCGAATAGACTTCGGAGAAGGAATCTACAACCGACTGCGGATTGGTATAGGGCTGGTCAGCTATCACTGCCCCATTTGCAACGCGGAACGTATAGCCAAATGGATTATAAGCGCCTGTATCGGTGCGCGCGATCGCGGCTTGGAGCTTGCTTTCACGAATGTCTGGGAATGCATCGTCGGTGCCGCTGACTTCATTGTAAAATAGCGAGCTCTCCCACTCCCAAGTCTTGCCGAACTTGCCACGCACGCCGCCGACAATCCGGAAGACGTCGGCTTTGGTTTCGACACTTTCGGCGGCCAAGTCGCGAATGGTTAGCTGGGTGAAACTGACGGTACGCGGTGCACCAACCACGCGCGCCGTGCCGTCGGTGTTTGGTGCGCCGGTGACGTGATAAAAGCGCGAGCCATAAGGGTTGAACGGACTATCAATCGGCATCACCATCAGCTGATCTGACGTCGGCGCGTTGAGTGCCAGAGGTTGGCGACGCATGGTGGATGAGGAGCCGTAATAGCCAAACTCCGCAAAGGCCGTGAGCCGCGAACTAATGTCATACTCCGCCGTCATAAAGGCATTGCCGCGCGTTGTCTTTGGTGAGGCAAACCCGAACTGGTTGAGGTCCAAGAAGAATTCCGGGTTGGTTGTGCGGCTAGGTGCCGCCGTCGTCAGCGCAGGTGTGCCGTTCACAGGTCGGAAGAAATTGTTGGCCGTTGATGTGCCAATTCGAAAGGTGGGCCAGAAGCCGCGGGCGGAACGTGCATCAAAGGGCCCGCCCAAGGCGTTAAATGGCGCTGGCGCGCGATCAACGTTCAAAGAAGTGCTGCTGAAATCGCGCTCGGTCAGAAGCGTGGCATCGCGGGACAGCCCTTCGAATGTGCCAAACAAACGTCCCCGGTCATCGGCAAAGCGGGTTCCGAACGTAACCGCGCCCTGCAAACTCTCGCCACCGCCAGCTTCGGGTTGGCTATAGCGCAAGAGTGCCTCGACACCCTCAAAGTCGCGTCGCAACACATAGTTGATCACGCCACCAACAGCATCCGAACCATAAACAGAGGATGCGCCATCGCGCAGCACTTCAATCCGCGTGATCCCTTGTGTCGGCAAGTGGTTGATGTTGACGGCTTGAGACAAACCAGCAGTGAACGGATTAATGGCCATGCGGCGACCATTGATCAAGATGAGTGTTGCCGTTGCACCCATGTTACGCAGGTTCAAATTGGCATTGTCGCCCCGCGCACCAGAAGAACCTAGACGGGTCTCGTTCTCGGGCAAATTGCTTACCGACGGCAAGGAAGTCAGCAATTCAGACGGCAAAAGCGCGCCGCGCAATTCAATCGCGCGCTGATCCAGCACCGTGATTGGAATTGTTGTCTCAAGGTTTGATCGACGAATGTTGGAGCCTGTAACAATGACCGTCTCGACTTCACGAGCAGGCTGCTCATTCGCTTGTTGGGCCGTAGCTGAGTGCACCCAGCCGAGGCTAAGGATCGCCGCCACAGCAGCAGAATCGAACAAGCGAGCCGACCGGCGCACAGAATGTGTCATAGTTTTTCCCCAGCATTTACAATTGCTGGGTCTGGCTACAGAGGCCGTGTGACGGCCCTACGAATGCTGGGTGACGTATCTGTAACCCACCCCAACAAAGCGAGGTCACAAAAGACGAATTCGTCCTGTATCGTTGAACGGCCGCTGAAATGGGTGGTTCGGAATGATTCTTTGGATGGTAAAAAGTTGAGTTTAGGCAATTGCTGGTTGATGGCGTTCAAGCAAAGAAGTCGGGAAAGCGGACTTTCGTCGAACTCAAGCAGCATAGCATTGGCTGCTACCATTTTGATTGTCGGGGCTCTCGCTGCAAGGACGATCTGAATTACAGCGACACGTGCAACAACCCCCAAAACTCGTTAGCCTGTCTCAGCAATAAGCACGATCGCAACGCGGATTGCACAATAGCAACAGCGCATTATGTTCCTGCCCCCAAGTTTACCGTCTCAGTTAGCTGCTGCCTCGCGGATTTGCGCATCCGATGCGCCGTTTGCCGCTAACATGCGCAAGCTCCGCGCTTTTTCATCACTGAACCGGTAAAGATCACGGTAATCGACCCCAGCTTCAACTACCTTGCGCGCCAATTGTGCTTGCTTTGCCTCGCGTGACTGCGCACCGAAGCCCGTGGATGCCCTTTTTCCAAGCTGGCTGTTGTCGAGCCAGCGCGAGCTATCCTCCAGAAACGCTATGATTCCGAGTTGTTGTCTGACGTCGTTAAGCGGTTGGGTTAGCAACGCCTCCCAGGGCGCAAACACTGCCGGACAAACGCTATAGGCGTGTAGTCCACGCGCGTTGGCATCGCGAAGATACTCTTGCCAACGCGCTTGTCCGCAATCGGGACGAAGAAAGTATCGCGGGCCAATTCCAAAGGGTGATCGTGCCAATGAGTTGAAGTTCAGCCCATAAAGATAAGCGTGTTGGAAATAAATGAGCATGCCCTCGCCCGCCAAATCGGTCGCATAACCACTGACGACATGAAACAAATCATGGAGCCAGCGGATACGCTCCAAATAGAAACGCGCGTCATCACTCATATCAAATGAATCGAAAAACCCGTCCTTGTAGATTAGTCCCGCCAGCAGATAGCCCGGGACGCCAACTGGATTATCCATCGCATCATAGACTGCCCGGCCGAGACTGGCTGGTGGCATTGCTTTGAGAGCAGCCGTGTCGGACAGAAACACACCGAGGTCGGGGCGTTCAGCCAATAGTTTTTTGCCCGATGGATGGGCTCGCATACGCTCAACATCGGCCAGAATCTCGGGCCCACTCGCCAGCATTTGGATACGCGGCACTTGCTTGGCCCCGCCCTGTGAAACCGGATTTCTCAACCAACGAAAGCCTGCCAACAAAGCGGCGGGAATATCCCGTTTTTCCAAAGTTCGCTTCGTCATAGCAGCCCTTAGCCTCACATCTTCATTCAGTTGATGCAAGGTATCATGTGCTAGCGACAACGTGTCAACAGTATCCATCCGGCGAGGCTTTCAATTACCCATAAGTGGTTTGCTGCCTTGATCTGTTTGAATCATCTGTGATTCTGTCTGTGACGCCGAATCAGGGAGGCGTCATTGACAGATCATGCTTGGGTGGAGGCGGAAGTCACAGGATTACAGCTAC
>VYKV01000139.1_pt1 | contig 16489 bp, 26 predicted proteins | sample 5114461 | NCBI WGS metagenome assembly VYKV01 (sample SAMN12291816, study PRJNA351875) | freshwater metagenome | isolation source: freshwater lake | place: USA: Michigan, Gull Lake | collected 2011-07-05 | reverse complement strand
AAGACTTCTGTTAAAGAAGCAGCATCCCGGGTCGCGTCAACCCCATTCAGCGACCATCTTAAAAAGGTGGCGTGGTGAGGAATCACCGTCCGTTTACGGCGGTGAGGATGTCAAAATCTTTAAACGATCGTGAAGATATCATAAGCACCTATAATACTTAGCCAGTAATGCCCTCAAAAGGCAAGGTTAAATAGGAATTATATAGATTGTTTTTAGATTTATGCGATCGCTTTAGTGTTAGTCAATGACCTTAATTAGGGGTTGCTGAAAAAGTTTTCCCTGGGGGCAGGGTGTGGGGTGTGGGGTGTGGGGTTTTAGCGATTTTGAGGGGGTCAATTACCTAATTTTCAGGGAAAAAGTCCCGGAATTTTCCCCCCGCTCACTCCCATATCCAGTACTTTTTAATTGACAAAAAGTCTAAAAGTCTTACCCAACGAGGTTTTTATATTTGAGGGAAAACTCAGAAAAATTGCTAGAATATTAGCCTGATTAATTAATTTTCCCCTCGATCGAGTATGACTTTCTCCTCAGCCGCAGACTTTCAAGATGAATTTGATGTCATCGTCGTCGGGGCGGGCCATTCCGGCTGTGAAGCGGCCCTAGCTTGCGCCCGTCTCGGTTGTCGTACCCTTCTCCTCACCCTTAATCTCGATAAAATCGCTTGGCAACCCTGTAACCCCGCCGTCGGTGGTCCGGCTAAATCCCAATTAACCCACGAAGTGGACGCTTTAGGCGGCGAAATTGGCAAAATGGCCGACCGCACCTATCTGCAAAAACGGGTTCTTAATGCCTCTCGCGGGCCGGCAGTCTGGGCCCTACGCGCCCAAACCGATAAACGGGAATACGCGGCAATTATGAAAGGTATCGTCGAAACCCAAGCAAATCTGGTTATTCGGGAAGGCATGGCCACAGACCTGATTTTAGGGGCAAATGAGCAAGTTTTAGGGGTAGAAACCTATTTCGGCACTTGTTTCGCCGCTAAAGCCGTCATTTTAACCACTGGCACTTTTTTAGGCGGCAAAATCTGGATCGGCGGCAAGTCTATGGCAGCCGGACGCGCGGGCGAATTTGCGGCGGTGGGTTTAACAGATACCCTAAATCGTCTCGGATTCGAGACCGGTCGCCTAAAAACTGGCACTCCTGCCCGTGTGGATAAGCGTTCGGTGGATTACTCCCGTATGGAACCGCAACCGCCCGATGACGAGGTACGTTGGTTTAGTTTTGATCCCGATGTCTGGATCGAACGAGAACAAATGAACTGTCATCTCACCCGCACCACGGCGGCAACTCATCAATTAATCAGAGATAATTTACATTTATCCCCCATTTATGGCGGTTTTATTGACTCCAAAGGTCCGCGTTATTGTCCCAGTATTGAGGATAAAATCGTCCGTTTTGCCGATAAAGAAAGTCATCAAATTTTTATCGAACCGGAAGGGCGCGATATTCCCGAACTTTATATCCAAGGGTTTTCTACGGGACTGCCGGAAAATGTTCAATTAGCCATGCTGCGGACTTTACCCGGTTTAGAAAAATGTGTGATGTTGCGTGCTGCCTATGCAGTGGAATACGATTATTTACCGGCAACTCAGTGTTATCCAACCCTGATGACGAAGAAGATTGAGGGGTTATTTTGTGCGGGACAAATTAACGGGACTACCGGTTATGAAGAAGCGGCAGCCCAGGGACTGGTGGCGGGGATTAATGCGGCGCGGTTTGCTTTAGGAAAAGAGTTAATTGTTTTTCCGCGGGAGGAAAGTTATCTCGGAACTTTGGTCGATGATTTGTGTACCAAGGATCTGCGGGAACCCTATCGAATGTTAACCAGTCGTTCCGAATATCGCTTAGTATTGCGATCGGATAATGCTGATCAAAGATTAACACCTTTAGGGCGAGAAATTGGCTTAATTGATGACCGACGTTGGCAATTATTCCAAACTAAACAAGCTAATATTATCGCTGAAAAAGAACGCTTACACGAAACGAGAATTAAAGAACGGGATGAGGTGGCAATTGCCATCGTTAAGGATACGGAACAAAAAATCAAAGGTTCTCTCTCTTTAGCGGATTTAATGCGTCGTCCTAACTTCCATTATCTCGATCTCGATCGCTATGGTTTAGGTAATCCCGATTTAAATTTAGCCGAAAGAGAAGGGGTAGAAATTGAGATTAAATATTCCGGTTATTTGAAACGACAACAAAATCAAATCGACCAAATTAGTCGCCACAGTAACCGTCATTTATCCCCCGATATTGACTACATGAAAATCGAAACTTTGTCAATGGAATCCCGGGAAAAATTAACAAAAATTAAACCCGCCACCATCGGCCAAGCCTCGCGAATCGGCGGAGTCAATCCCGCCGATATTAACGCTTTATTAGTATATTTAGAAATGCGGCAGATGTCGGGAGTTAAAAGTTAGGAAATAATCCTGATTATCAGCGATCAAGAGTTATTATCAGCTGCTTAATTAAGTAGCTGGTTATAATTAAATTAAAAATGGATTTTAGGTTCGATCCCCCCTTAGTCCCCCCTTGATAAGGGGGGTGTCGATCCCCCCTTAGTCCCCCCTTGATAAGGGGGGTGTCTGATAATTTTTAACGCCTACCTAATTAGCAGCCCCAATCAAAATAAAGGGCGACCAGAAGAAGGGATGGCTTTTAATTTGACTCAGTTTGGCCTTTTGCATGGCTTCACTTTTAGTCATGCCATTCTTGAGATTTTGATAAAATTGGGTCATAATTTCCGCACTGGTATTATCTTCAGCACTCCAAAGACTGGCAATTACTGATTTAGCACCGGCTCTTTCTAAGACGTAAGCCAGTCCCGATATTTCCTGGCCTTCCGCTTTGGCTTCCTTGGCGGTTTGACAGGCACTAAGAGTTATTAATTCGGTATTTTTTAATCCTAAGCTCTCAATCCCTCATATTCTCCCTTGAGACGATGAACCATTAAACTAGGCGCAAACATATCCTCTTGCATTAGTGTTTGATCGACTTGTTTCCGCAACCGCGCATTGCGTCTAACAAACTTTTTCAGCGATCGCTTAAATCGTACTGTCAGAATGATTTCCCTCATTCGTCTTCAGAATCCTCCAAATAACGATCTAACTCCGCGATCACATCTTCTACTGTCATCGGTTGGAGATTACCAGACCGATACTCTGTCAAACCCTCCTGACATTCTCTCAAAAACTCTTGTCTTCTTACCTCCACACACCGCTTTTTAACAATCTCGATTAACATTTCTTGCTGTTCTCTTGGTAATTGACTAACCAACTCCAGCGCGTTTTCAAAGCTAATCATATTGAACTCTCTTGTTAAATTTAATGCGATAACAATCCTATTTAAATTTGAGGTGCATCAGTTAAATACCTCCCATAATAATAATTCAAAAGTATTGTTTTTATCAAGAAAAGACAAAATAAAAAACAACCTTCGCGAATTTTCACCATTTACCCGCACCTCTCCCCAAAATCCTCTTGATATGACCCCATTATACCAGATATCAATAAAATCGACCAGAGGAAAAAAGGTCGGATATTGCAGAAAAGTTCCTGAATTTCTCACATCACTTAACAATTTAGTATTAACTTTCCGAACCATTGTCTAATCTCTTGTTTTTCATTCTCTTCCAACGGAAAATCAATATTTTTCAATTGTTCGGCCGTTCTCTGTTTGACTCCTAAAATCTCAATCCCCACAACCCTGTCCGCCTCATCGTAATCATAAACAATCCCCGGCGCTACTTCCTCAGAATCAATAACCTTTCCCTCAAAACGACGAATATAAGCGGCATTAGCGGCTTGATTATAGTCTATTTTCATAGTTTCCCCTTTAATCGGCGTTCAAAATGGACAATTACCAAAAGATTATAATTACTATATTGTTCACATCAAACAAAAATACCCATGAAAACTAAACAAGAATACCTCAACGCCCTAGTCAACTTTGACCAACTCCTATCAACTATCCTCCCTATCCTAAAAACCTTTCCTTGGGACAGTAGCGAAGCAATTATCACCCTAAAAAAAGAGCATCTGATCGATATTCTCGATCGCTATCTCCATAACGCTCTATCTGCCACTGACCTAGAAAACTGGGCCGATGCCATCGAATGCAGAGAAGATATCGCCTATGAAACCGATTACGAAGATCTCATCAATGACATCATTTTTGACCTCGCTAATCCTACCTTAAACGATCCACTATCACCAAAAACAATCGAACAATAAATCAGCCAACTTTTCCATTTAAAGTCTTCCTTAATTGCCTAAAAAATTGACCTCTCCTTTGTGAAATTTAATGCGGGTTTACTTGAATCTCAATTTTGTCCGAGGGGTTGAATTTAATTTCCTCGACAACGTAGGAACTCTTACTCGCTACCACCTCGATACCTCTTATTTCTAGAGGATCTAGCGAGGTTATAGTTACTTCCGCTTTTCCTTCATTAACATCAATAATTTTGAAATTCTGTAAAGGTTCCTGCCAGCGTTCTCTCCTCTGTTGTTGGTGGCTCCTCAACAAGGATTCCTCCCATTGTGGTCTACTAATGAAAGGAGGTTAACTGATGACAAGAGATCGGGATTCTCTGATAATAACCTTCCCTTGAAACTCTATCTGTTCTATCTCTTTCATCGCCACTTCTTTTGTTTTTGAATCTCTCCCTAAAGCGATCATTTTTGTTGGAGAATCGAACTTGATTAATCTCCCGGATAGAGAAGTGCCATTTTTTAAGGATACTTTTGTATCATCCGGTATGAATACGGGGATTACGGGAGATTGATCGCCGGTGGCTGGTAGATGATAGCCAGCAAGAGAGGCGATAAAAACTAGGCTAGTTGCGGTTATTATTGGGTAGAGTTTTTTCATCTTTACCTTGCCTGAATGATCGGGATTTAGTTGGTTCTGTTTTCGATCTTGGATGCGGTGGGTTAGGAGTAACAGTAACCCAACCTAGGGTTTTTTCTAGAGGGTTTTTTCCATATTTTAGCGTCGGGATTGTCAAAGGGGAAGCGTTTTATCTTCTCTTTATGTTAAAACTTATAAAGCTACTCCTTTATGCGGTGGGCGATAGAAATATGACTCTACAAGAGCTAATGCGGTGGGTGGAAAAATTATCCTCGATCGAGAAACGGCAACTGATCGAAAAAATTACCGCAGAAATGGCATCGGAATCGGCAGAAATTAATCAACCCCGTCCATCTTTATGGGGTATATGCGCCGATTTAGGACAGGCTCCCTCGGCTGAAGATATCGATAAAACCCGACGAGAAGCGTGGGGAGATTTTACGGCAGAGGATCTTTAAGTGTTAAAAGCAGTTTTAGATACTCATGCGGTTATGGAGAGACGCGCCACCTGTCTACGACACGCTGTCTGTTGAATTCCAGAAAAGTCTTTATTACAATAGGTATAACAAAATCTCTGACAAAATATATGTTTATTTTGACTAATAAGGTTTTAAATGCCTTTTTCGTCTCGATTTCCGCCGTCTTTCTTAGTTCGACCGCGAGCCTCGCCCAATCCCATAGTAGTCATCATCATATTATGGTCGGGATAGACGGACTCCCGACTCTAGCCGGCGGGACTTATAAAGCTCTGGCCAATCCGAACTACGGGAGACTATCGCTTCTGTTCCCGCATCAACATGAACCCGTCGAGATCAGTCATTTCCACGCCATCGGTATTTATAGTTACACGGGGGAGGCAACGAATCCGACAGTGGTAGAGACCAGTACCAATAACCGATTGCCCGAAACACGGTTCGACCTACCCCCGATCCCCCTGTTTCCGGGTAGCGGCGTTTTTGCGGGAAAGAATATTAGCCAGAAAACGGACGCTCATATGTATTCGGATTTGAAAATACGTCCGGTCGCCCATTTAACCGACGATCTCGCCGATCCTTACGTGAACGCAATTTATAATACGGGAAAGGGTCGCTGGAAGGACTTGTTGGGAGACGAGGCGACGATCGCCCTACAATTAATCGATATCACGCCCGGTTTGACGGTAACGGACGCTTCGGGAATAAATTTGTTTAACGCGGTCAACGATACTTATGTTATCGGGCAAGGAGATTGGTTCGCTTTCACTCCCGTGTTTTCAACAGATGGGAACGCGCCGTTAGGAACCTATTCCGCTACCTTTCGCTTCATGGATACGAATACCGCAAACGGTCGTACCCCGCTATTACCATCGGGAACCTTTAGCCTCGATTTCCAACCGGTTCCCGAATCCTCTACCTTGCCCGGAATCGTTCTCTTGGGTTCGCTCGGTCTTCTCGGCGGAGTAAAAAGGCAAAAAAAGAAAAATAGCCGATAATCCGTCCAAAATGTTAGGACTTTTCTAATCTAACGACCTACCATTGTAGGGAACCTGCGTAGGAATAACATCCCAGGGAGACAACTAATCAAATTCCTATTCCCCGAATATAATTGGATTCGGTGGGTTAGCGCTACTCGTAACCCAACCTGCGGTTTTTGTCAATATATTTTTACTTTCCGAAACCTTTGTTCGGGCGGTTTTGTTTGGCAATACGGAGGGCTTTTCCGGTTTTGCCATCCTGTAGTGCGATCCGCATCGATCGCTTTTTCTGGTAGGATTGAATATCTGCCGCTAACGGATGATCGTTATCGATCCGTAGATGGGTTAAAGAACAGACAAGACCCGTTTGTTTTCCCAATTCATTTTTTAGGAAACAAATAATTCCCCCCTCGTCTCCCGTGTAGAAAATTTTATCGATCGAAAACTGGTGATCGGGTTTGTATCGCTCGCCTTTTGTTTCAGCTAGTTTTAACGTTTCGGGAGTTGCACGCACAGGGATCGGTAAACTCGCTTCCATTTTCTCAATTAAAAAACGAACTTGTCGGGGATCGTCGATGGACATGGTTATTCTCCTTGATAAAATACAAATAACTGGCGATAGAACCCGATCGATCGAGTAGAATAGCGATCAAAAACGCCAATCAGGGACATTTTGCCGTGAGCGCTCCGAATTCTCCCCCTCCCGGAACACAGATACTAGGAACCTTCGCCAGTCTTCTCGGTTTACTGGGGATTTTTCTCTATTTTACGGGATGGATCTATCGGTGGGCCTATTTCGGCTGGTTTAGCCTTGAGATTAACCGTCTGGACTTGCCCTTGCGTTCCTTCCTTTTTGTGCCGATACAGGTCTTCTGTGGCGATTTCGGGGCGTTGCTGCGAACGTTTCTGGCGCTGGTTGCCGTTGCCTTCGCGATTCAATTTACCCTCTGGATTTTGTCTCCCCTGCCATCCTATTCAATTGTCAGTCAATCTAAACGGAAATTTCATCAAAAATTTCAGTTCCTAGGTTTATTAGTCCGGGGAATTCCCGAATCTCTCCGAAAAGATTTGATCGCTGTTATTTGGCTATTAATTATTCTTTTTTGGTTAGCTCGAATTCAGGGATCGATCGATGCCCGTCGCGATGCAGTTAATGATAGTTCTACCTTACCAGTTATCACTTTAGTTTTACCGGAAAAACAGATAGCGATCGGTCGGAATCCGGAGGATGTTTTTACCGATCCTTCTCTCAAAGGTTATCGAATTATCGGTGAGACTAAATTACTCGAAGAGCTGCGGGGAAAAGAAACGAATGATAGCAAAGTCAATCCCCCGCGAGTTTGGCGGTTATTAATCCAAAATAACAATTGGACTTATGTTTTTCGCGGGTTATCCCCTCAGTCGGCAGAAAATGAACGTCCGGCGATTCTAGCCATTCGCGAGGATAAGGAGGGACAATTGTTGATTATCGCGCCGGATGTCCCAGAATCCCGGTGAGACTCAATCGGGGAAATTATCAAAAGCGATCGCTTAACAAGAGTTAAAATTGACGTTCTTTAGCTAGGGTTTGCTGAAAAAGTCTTTTAGTGGGGACAGGGTGTGGGGTGTAGGGTGTGGGGTGTGGGGTTTTACCAATTTTCAGGAAAAAAGTAGCTGAATTTTCCTCCCAATCACTCCTAGCTAAGGCACTTTTTGGGGGAAAAAAGTCTAAAAGTCCTACCCCACAAGGTTTTTATACTTATTCAGCCCGCCCTATCTAGGGATTGCCACCACCAACAGCGATGCCTGTACCATAAATCTGAGCATTTGTCAAGTTAATTCTCTCCATTGATGCACCCGTCACATCAGCATCATAAATCACGGCACTGGTGAAATTGACTCCATCGAGATCAGCTTGATTCAAACTGGCATTAGTCAGAAAAGCTGCGGTCAAATTTGCGCCTTCTAGATTGGCATCGGTCAAATCTGCGCCCTCTAAGTTAGCTTCCTCCAGATTAGCTCCCTGTAAATTCGCTTTTCTCAAATCAGCACCGATTAGATGCGCCCCCCTTAAATCTGCACCGCGGAGATCACAGCCCGGACATTCCCGCGTATTCAATAATTGTTGTACCTGTTGAGGATTTTCCGCACCGACGGGGTTAATCAGCAGTAAAGAGGCTAGGGAACCTAGGGCAATCATTAAAGTCCTTTTCATCGTTTTAGCCTCCTCTTTCGTTTTCCTCTCTACTTTTAGGATAGGAAAAAAGCTGCTAACCAACTTCCCCCGATCGGGCTAATTCTCCTGTTATCTTACTTTTGCTTGCTTTTGCTAGTCGATCTCTCCTTTCATCACCGTTGCGATCGCTGCTCGGGCATTTTCCTTAAATTCCTTGACATCGACGCGACTTAATAACCAAACTGCCAGGATCATTCCCAATGCTTGCACGAGGAAAACTAAGCCATAGGCTAAAACAGGACTAGAAAAGACAACTTTACCGATATTTAAAATCGTACCGCCTAAAACCGTGGCCAATCCCCTTGCGATCGCTTGTGATAATCCCCAAGCGCCGATAAAAGTTCCCGCGGTTTCGGCAGCGGTTAAATCTAACATTAAACTGGTAGCTCCGGCAGTAATCATTCCCGAAGCTAAACCGAAAAAGAGCAAGCTTGATTTTAATAAACTTTGACTAGCAGAAAAGCCGGCAAAAATCAAGAGAATAAAACAAATTGTTGCAAAAATACAGCCATATTTAGTGGTTTTTTGTTTACCGATGCGGGGAATGAGCATAAATCCCGTGGCAGCAATACCAAAAAGGGTTCCGGTTCCCCAAAAAGCGTTTAATTGGGTGGTTTGGGCGATACACATCCCAAAAACCTCGCCGCCAAAGGGTTCCATAATTGCATCCTGCATAAATAAACTCAAAGTCATCATCAGCAGGAAGGTGAAAAATAAACCGGTTTGCCGACTAGCGGTGAGAACTTGTAGGGCATCTTTGAAGGTAATTTGATCCTCTCTTTGCACAAGAGTGGACCGACTACTAAAACGAGAATATTTTTTTTCTACGCCAAAAGTCGCCAAAATGCAGAGACCGAAAACGATAGCGGGCATAATCGTGAACACGGGGTTAATATTCGCCTGTAGTTGCGGAATATTGGCTATAGGGGCTGATTGAGTCGGATCATAGGTCAAAATATTTGTACCGCAGATATTGGGAGTATCCAGCAAACGAGAACTAACGATCGCCCCGACGACAATTCCCACCATTAGCATTGACCAAACTATACCAACTAATTGCGATCGATTATCTTCATCGGACACATCCACCAAGAGGGCAGCAAAAGGGGTAGAACTGGCGCTTAAAGCCAGTCCGTAGAGGGCGAAAATTAAGGCTAAGAGGGCAATCCAGGCGTAGGAAATGGTACTCCATCCCGAAGTTTGAATACTAAGTCCCAATTGCCAGACTACTTGCAAAGCAATAAAAGCTAAAGCGGTAAAAACTGCCGCCCCAATCGATCGCAGCTGCGGCGAGAAAGGGTAAAACTTTTAACTCATCGATCATAATCCGATTGAGAACCCCCAAAGTCAGCAGGGACATAATACCTAGTCCCATTTGAAAGAGTCCTAAACGAAACATGGTGAAAAGTCCCAGTTTTGGCAGGGTTTTTGGGGATGAGTGAGCAGAATTGGAGATATCGCTGGTAGCCATGGTTAAATCAATACAAAAAAAGCCAGTATTTAAAAATTTAACGCAGGACGAGCAGACATCTTCTGGGGATTTAAGTTTCTATCCTCGATAACCAAGTGGTCAGATATGTCAAGCTGGCAAAATCGAGCAGCGCTTCTCCTAAAGTTTCTAATTGTTCTGGAGATAGTTCTCGGATTTGTTGGCTTACAGTTGAGGATATTTCACCTAAACGACGGTTAGGTAGCCGTAGAATCAAAGAAACCGCTTCTTATCGTCTTCCTTTTTCCCGGATATCCTGATAAATGACTGATTCGCGCATAATTTCTTCTCTTAATAAGCTTCTGATGATTTCCTTACTTAATACTAACCCCGCCAGAATTGCTGTAGCGGCGGCTAAATTGCTTTTTTCAGTTCTACCCTCGATATTATCAATTTTTGTGGCTACTTTTGCTAAGATTTTCCTATTGTATTATCCATTTTCTGAATTTATCCATATCATTATTGACTACTGCTTCAAAGGCCACGTTAGCATCAATTATCATCCTTGTAAAATAAGTATTTATCGGCGGTATTTCAGTATCACTTTCGGTTGCCAACAAATGTTTACTGATTTCTAAAATAAGTCTTAAGCTGTATTGCTTATTTCTTTTTGAAGAATATTCTAAAAGCTGACTTTTTGTGTTACTACTATGAACTAGCAATGGGATAGATATTATCTAGATCATTTTTGACATCGATTATTGCTTGTTTTATGTTATCCAAGCAACTTTTATGAGCAATTAAATTACCACGAATCTCACTTATGTATTTATCTTGTTGACTATTTTTCTGCTCAAAATTATCAAAAATTAATTGGAAGTTTTCAATAAAATTACTTAAGCTCATCTGGATATATTCGTTTCTCGTTGCTAAATTATAGGCAAAAGTAATTAGTTGCTCATTAAGATTAGGGGGAAACTGTGTTCTCCTCGTCATTAGCGATAAATACCTCAAATCGTCTAACTGTATGTTCGAGTTAATCGAGAGCGCAAAAAATGGAGATTTCTACGCTTGCATCTTCCCCATTGTCCTCCCCGATGCCAAAATCTACAACCCCAAAGACCGACTAAAATGCACTCAATACTGGGAAACCCAAAGTAACGAACTAGAAGAAACCATGAAACAGGGAGGACTCACCAACCGGCGAGGAATTATCGACGATCTAAATCTTTACACCGTGATCCAGAAGTCAAATCGTAAAGTGCTTACTCTGTAATGATTATAATCGATTCGATCTTTGTTTAGCGTTCAAGTTCCATTAGGAATAAATTGGGTCTTTTTCCAGCAAACCTAGCAATTTTTGCATTTTAATCCAAACTCTTCTCATTTGCCAGAATTTACTTTTTTCCATGGCGGCTATTTTACTGTCAGCTTCTCGATAATCCAATTGGGTTTTTTGCAATTCTTGTTGCAATTCTTGTTCATGAATTTCTAATTGTTTAATTCGTTCTCTAGCCTGTTCCAACTGAGCGAATATATCGACTTTTAAGGTAACTAAAGCAGCAAAAATGGCTTGGATATTTTGTGAGTAAAGTTGGGGATGATTATAAAAAAGTTGGGTATAGGAATAAATATAGTGTTCTGCGGTCATTGAGCGACTCATAGAATCAGCTTTTTGTCGATAGAAAAATAACACTTCCGGGATACGATAGACTTCTCGACCTAATTCGATCAGAGATAGCCAGAAATCGTGATCTTCCCAACCATAAATTAAATTAGTATTATAGCCCCCCACAGTTTCCCAATCGGATTTCCGAAACAAACCGGAGCAAAATATCATATTATCTACTAATATATCAGGAAATTTATACTCAGGCAGCGGCCAAATTCCTTGTCTATCCCCAAAATACTCCGCTTCGCAATAAACTATACCTAATTGCTCATTACCTTCTAGCAAAGTAACCGCTTTTTCTAGATAGGAATCGGCAATTTTATCATCGGCATCAAGAGGAAGAATATAGGTTCCTTGCGCTTGGGCAATTCCTAGATTTCTCGCTGTGGCAACCCCTTGATTTTCTGTGCGGATGATCCGGGTTTTTGGCTGTTGATAATCTTGTAAAATCTCGATGGTTTCTGGTTCTGTGGATCCATCATCAATGACAAGGATTTCAAAGTTTTGGTATGTTTGCACTAAAACAGATGTGATCGCATCATCAAGATAGCGACCTTGATTATAGCAAGGAATAATCACGGAAACTTGAGGAACATGACTCATTGAGGGAAATTCTCTCCTACTCGATCAAAAACTAGGTTATCAATAGCTTATCCCAAAAGTTCCCCTTTCTCGTTTTTCTAAGTGAAGGAAGTGTTGATATCCCCACTAGCAATTTCGGGATAGTAGGACATATTATGGATAAATTCTTAAATTATTCCGATTGGTGGACAAAATCACCCAATTGGGTGATCCCCGTGAGGGAAGCATCTCTTTTTAATAGAGGATAAGTTATTCAATAATCCGATTATCATTACCAATGATCCTTAATCATGGAAGCTCATCAACAAAAACAACTCCGCACTTTCCTCTTGGAAAAATTAGCAATTTCCCCCCGTTCCCTCGATATGGCTGTGCGTCTCTGTGAAGCATCAGTGGGTTCTTTACCGATGGTTCTGTGGCAGTACGGTTTAATCGATTTGTCGCAATTGAATCAAGTTTTTGACTGGCTGGAAACTGTATAATTATTTTCCAAGAATATGCTCATTAATTATCATTTTTATTAAGAGAATTGACCAAGTTCCAGAGCAGCGAGTTCCTGCAATTTATTTATTAAGTCCCGTTAAGGTTTGCCATGGCAGAAAATCTCACCTTTGCTGGGACTAATTAAACCAGCTATCATCCGCTATTTCCCCCCGTTTTAATTCGAGATTGATCTGGTATAAAATACTAATTTCTCGCCTCGATCGCCTTTTTGCTTGTCATGAAAGTAAGGTAGAAACAAACTTAACATAGCATAGGTTTTTGAGTTAGGCATCGACTATATGGAACTCTTTCATGGCCGGATAGAAGTTGAGATTTTCATGACCCGGACGACTGAGTTTAATCAGGGCAAACCGTTGGGATGGTGGCAATTTTTGCCATTGTTCTAAACTAATTTCGATCTGGAATTCTCTGGCTTTTTCTCGGACTGTATCGGGAATCTGGCTATCATCTAGCCAAGCAGGATCCGGAGCTATTGCTAGTTCTTCCGGGGGATTGCCAGTTTTTTCGGCGATTAATTTTTGCAGAAAATCTCGATAGATTTTGGCTTCTGCTGCCGTCGTACAAGCCATATTAACTAATACCATTCTTTCCGGTTGACTCAACTGCATCCAATGGGATAATTTTAATTTAACTCCACAGGTATCTAGTTTCATTCTCACGGTCATTGGGATACAACGTAAGGAGTCAACAAATTCGGCTTCAAAGTCGAAAAAGGTGGTCATATCATTTTATTGGTTTGCTGAGTATAAATCTATGATACAGTGCTGCGGGATAATTGCTGGGCAAAATGGTATTTTATTGGATAAAATTGGCTCTATATTGATGACTAGAAACGAGAATTTCCTCTATTTCCTGCCATTTTTCCCCTGCAATATAGTCAACAATTTGATCAAGATTTTGCCGATAATTTGCTAAAGATATCAATAAAGCTTGACGATTGTATTTAGCCATCATTAAACCTAATTCGGGATTGCCACCACCGACGCGACTGGTATCGCGAAAACCAGAACTAGCTAAATTTTCCGCTAATTGGCGAATATTCAGGTCTTGTTCTTTCGCACAAGCTTGGATTAAACTGGTACTAATCATTACTGGCAGATGGGAAATCCATGCCACGGCTTGATCGTGTTCTTCGGGGGAGGAATAATAAATTTTACAGCCTAATTTCTGCACGATTTCAGTTAAGATTTCCACGGCAAAGTTAGGGGTAGATTCAAGGGGAGTAATCAGATATGGGGCATTGACAAATAAACCAAATTGTGCTGCATTAATTCCCTGTTCGGTTTTCCCAGCCATGGGATGACTACCGACAAAATTTGGCCACAATTGGCCACAATTGGCTACAATTGCTCCTTTAACTGATCCCACATCGGTGACAATGGTTTGGGTTTTTAAATAGGGAGTTAATTTTTCCAAAGTTGGCACAATTAAATGTATAGGAGTACAGATAAAGATTAAATCGGCAGTAGCTAATAATTCTAAACTGGTGCTAGATTCATCTACCACTCCTTTTTGTACAGCGATATCACAGGTGTATTGTTGACGAGAAACTCCCAAAACTTTATAACCTTGTGAGCGGAAATCTAAGCTCAAGGAACCACCAATTAAACCCAGTCCAATAATGCCAATATTCATTAGGTTTACTCAAAGATAATTTCGTCTTCTAGTCGCCAAGCAGGATCGACAATGCACAAGAAAATTAAGGGTTCCTCCCCACAATTATGAATATATTGTTTAGCTAGAGGAGGTATATAAATGGCAGCACCGACAGTCACTAACTGCACTTCCTCATCGATGTGCATTTCCCCTTGTCCTTGCAAAATATAATAAACTTCCGCAGTTTTTAAAGCGTGGGGAGTAGAAGTTTCTCCCACATCTACCCAGGCGTGGGCTAAACTATAACGTAGATTTAACGGCTGTTTATCGGGATGCAATAACTCGCGCAATCGGGTATGATCACCAGCGATGAATTCCTCACATTCGAGCAGTTTTCTGATTAACATAGTAAAATTAAACCTCGAAGATTGTTTTTATTTTATCATTGAGTCAAAAGCTAAAGACTAATAGCCGTTATCATAGAAATATTCAGCATCGCCAGAATTAACGAATGACTTGGTTAGAACATAGTGTACAGGTAGAAGTGGACGCACCGATCGATCTGGTTTGGGAGCTCTGGTCAGATTTAGAACAAATGCCCCAGTGGATGAAATGGATCGAATCGGTGAAAATTCTAGAGGAGGAGCCAGAGCTTTCCCGTTGGAAGTTAGCCAGTGGTGGTCTAGAATTTACTTGGTTGTCACGGATACTGAAAATTGTCCCCCACCAGATGATTCAATGGGAATCCGTGGACGGGTTGCCTAACCGCGGGGCAATTCGTTTTTATGACCGTCATGGTAGGAGTATTGTGCGACTGACAGCAGCCTATGCTATACCAGGTTGGTTAGGAAAATTGATGGATAATCTTTTCCTCGGTCGAGTGGTGGAATCAACCCTGCAAGCCGATCTAGAGCGTTTTCGCCTTTATGCTCTCAATATTGTCAATAATACGCCGCCAAGGTGAGGTAATAATCGGCAGTAAGCTGTTGACTATCTAAATTGCTCGTTAAGACTGTCTATGAGCAGGGAGCAGGGAGCAGGGAGAGGGTGGTGAGCATTTGTACTAAAATCCCCCCACGCGGTTTGAACGCAGGGTAGTGATCCGATAGTAGTGGTGAGCTACCTTGCTTATCTAGCCTGAGTTGTGTAGAATATTGACTAATAAAAATAATTACCTGATAAATGTCAAGAATTTGCTTTTTATGATTCAAGAATTTGCTTTTTATGATTGCTGTTTTTATCAAAATCTTCTCTTGGATTATTAAATTTTGGTTGGATGGCGATGAAGATTTAGAACATAATCTTCTAACAAAAGATTCACCATCTTCAATATTTCGTTGTCCTAAATGTGGTTCTTGCCATACCATCAAAAATGGTTCTACACATAATGGCAAACCCAAACGTAAGTGTAAAGATTGTGGTCTTGGTAATTAATCCTAGTAATAAAACCGTCTCTGACGAAACCAAACAATTAATTGATAAACTCTTGCTCGAACGAATTTCCTGACGAGGAATTGCTAGAGTAACTGGAGTAAGTTGGTCATGGTTACAAAATTATGTTAATAATAAATTTAGCCAAGTCCCTCGTCAGGTCAAGGTTACAGACAAACCTAAAGGCAAATTAATCATAGAATGTGATGAGTTATGGTCATTCGTATTTTGTAAGAAAATCAAGGTATATATTTGGTTAGCTATCGATAGAACTACCCGAGAAATTATTGGTTGCTATTTAGGAGATAGGAGTCGTCAATCAGACAAAAAACTTTGGGACAGGCCGACCAGGTGTTTACCGACAATGCGCTGTTGCTTACACAGACTTTTGGGAGTCCTATAAGACAGTAATTCCCAGTAAACGTCATCGACAGGTTGGTCAAGAAACTGGTCAAACTAATCATATTGAAAGATTAAATAATACCTTTCGACAAAGGATTTCTCGACTGGTGAGACAGAGTCTATCTTTCTCTAAAAAAATGGAGAATCACGTTGGGGAACTGTTTGGTATTTTATCCATGACTACAATGCACAGCAAAGCAAAGGATTAAGCCACCATCACTACTACCGAATCACCACCTATTTGACATCCTCACCGCCGTAAAACGGACGGTGATTCCCAAACCTCACGATTTGGGTTTCTGCTTCTTTCCCTTGCGGGGTTCCGCACCTGCCTTAACAGATTTACTCTGTTCT
>VYKV01000023.1_pt1 | contig 17054 bp, 18 predicted proteins | sample 5114461 | NCBI WGS metagenome assembly VYKV01 (sample SAMN12291816, study PRJNA351875) | freshwater metagenome | isolation source: freshwater lake | place: USA: Michigan, Gull Lake | collected 2011-07-05 | reverse complement strand
TCCGCAAATCCTTGATCCGCACGCCAGAACCCATGGCTTGGGACAAGAGTGCTTCAACGCTATGTTCATTGGGGCGATAATGGATGGCCAAAGCACCGTCTGGCCGCAACACGCATTCGAGATCGGCCATGCCTGCGGGAATTTGGGTTAAGGGCTCGAGTGGCGAAATCACCACGGCCTTTTTGTCGAGGCGCCTGAGAATGGTGGGCGTGGGCTCACACGCAATCAGGCGACCTTGGTCGATGATCGCGATATTGTCGCACAGCTCTTGTGCTTCTTCGAGATAGTGCGTCGTCAAAACGACCGTCACGCCACGCTCTTTGTTGAGCATGGTGATATACTCCCACAAAGATCGACGAAGTTCCACATCGACGCCCGCGGTCGGCTCGTCCAGAATTACCACCGGGGGAGTGTGGACAAGGGCTTTGGCAATCAAAAGCCGCCGCTTCATGCCGCCAGACAATTGTCGCGAATAGGTGTCGCGCTTGTCAGCGAGCCCAACAGCGTCCAGCAATTCCATGGAGCGCCGCTCCTTTGGAGGTACGCCATAGAAACCCGCTTGCAGCTCCAAAGTCTCAAAGGGGGTAAAGAAGGCATCAAAGCTGATTTCTTGCGGCACAATCCCGATTGCAGCTTTTGCAGCACGGTGATCTTTGTCGATATCAATGTCCCAAATTCGAACTTCCCCGGCAGTTTTGATGACAAGGCCGGCAAGTATATTGATAAAGGTTGATTTGCCGGCACCATTAGGGCCCAAAAGCCCAAAGATCGATCCTTTTGGAATAGCCAAGTCTAACCCTTTGAGTGCCTGCTTTTCGGGCGATTTACCGCTGGCCCCATAAGTTTTCTGAAGCCCGCGGGCTTCTATGGCAAAAGATGACTGGGTCATGGATTCTCGCTTGGCGCACACGTTGACGAATAGGGCCGTAAGGTTCTAATTAAGCTGCGAAGCAGTCCGTAGCAATCACGCAGCTGTGAGAGAAGCAGATTTATGTCCGTCACCGGTCCGTCAAATTCTACCCAGCCAGTTGAAACCATTTATGTCGATGATCATCGCGTTGCTTGTGATGGCGGCGGCGGTGCACTGGGTCATCCCAAAGTCTGGTATGAGATGGGTGATGAAGGCAAAGTGGAGTGCTTGTATTGCGGCCGCGTTTACATCAGCAAGGATGGGGCAGCCGCGCACTAGCATTGTTTGATAACGCATAGTCGTTTGCTGTTATCTTAGCGGGGCGCGCCGCCGGTGACATTCTTCGGACCCGTTCCGCCATTCATATTCTGATACTGAATGTAGGCTGGGGTCAGGATAACGATAAACAGAACGGGCAGGAAAAATACGATCATCGGCACTGTTAGCTGTGCGGGCAATGCCGCTGCTTTCTTCTCGGCCTCGGTCATGCGCAGTTCGCGGTTCTCTTTCGCCATCACGCGCAAAGCAGATCCTAGAGGTGTCCCGTATCGCTCGGCTTGGATCAGGGCTGTGGCGACGCCCTTAACACCCGGGTGATTGGTACGTTTTGCCAAATTCTCATAGGCGACCCGACGATCCTGTAAGTAAGCGAGCTCGGCATTGGTTAGGCTCAACTCTTCAGCAAGCTCAATCGAGGACGACCCAATCTCTTGCCCAACGCGCAAGAATGCGAGCTCAATGGACATGCCTGATTCAACGCAGATGAGCAGCAAATCCAAGGCATCTGGGAAGGCGCGCATGATCGAAGCGCGTCGCTTCGTTGCGATGTTCTTGACCAGAATATTCGGCAAGTAAAAGCCCGCCACACAGGCACTAACTGCTGCAATAAGCCTGTTATTGCTAGTCATGTCCTTGCCGAAAACAGTTACGTACGTCAGGGCACCGACGAAAAACAGAATAGGCGTTGCAAAGCGTGCAAAGTAAAACATGGCCACTGGACCGGGCCCACGTAAACCCGCTTCCATCAGATTCTGGGTCACATTTGGATCTTCAAGGAGCTTTTGCAGATTCAGCTTATCGACGATGGACTTCCAAGGACCCTTGGCGCGTTGTCTAAGTGAGTTTTTTTCGGCTTGTTCAATGGCGATCGTTGCCCGGCTCTTGCGGCGCATAGACTCACGATCTGTCGCTACGCCCTTCATCCGCGCCGCCAGCTGGTCAGTCTTCCAAAGGGGCTGAGCGACGGTTATAGCGGTCACCAGAAGCGCAACAGCCATGATTATGGATGCCACAAATTCTGGATCTGTGACCATTCGAGCAAAATCTTTAACCTCTACGAACATTGTTCGTTCCCTAAATGTCGAAGTTAATCATGTTGCGCATGACGAAAATTCCGGTTGCCATCATTAAGAGCCCCACGCCCAGACCCATATTGCCGGTTGGATCTGTGAAGAGCAGCGCCATGTAGGCAGGGGCGGTGACATAGACCATCACGCAGACGCAGATCGGCAAGGCACCGATGATCATCGCTGATGCCTTGGCTTCTGACGACAAAGCATTGACTTTCTCACGCATCAATTTGCGTGATCGCAGGATCAAGGACAAATTGCCAAGCGCTTCGGACAAGTTACCACCGGCTTTCAACTGGATTGATAGCACGATGGAGAAAAAGCTCACTTCAGGCAAAGGCATGCGTTCGAATAGCTTTGCCAAGCATTGATCCATCGGTACGCCCATGGATTGGCTGTCGCAAATCCGGCGAAACTCGGTGTTTAACGGTTCCGGTGCCTCACGTGCAATGATCTTCAGGCACTCCGCCAAAGGCAAGCCGGACTTTACGCCCCGTACGATAACGTCGATCGCGTTTGCAAATTCGGAAATGAACTTCTTTTGTCTTCTGCCAACCAAAAAGCCCAGAACCCATCGCGGCAAACCAAGGGCCGCAACCCCAGCCCCGGCTAAGGCAAAGTACCAAGCATTGCCGCTGATGAGGATGCCTAAGCCAACCAAGATGCCGACCCCGGCCGACGCGATCCAGAAGGTCTTTTCCTCCATGGTCAGGCCGGCCTGCTCAATTCGTGCACCAACCGACAGGCGCGCCCGACGCAATTGGCGTTCACGCAACTCGATGTCTTTGATACCGCCCATCAAGCGCTTGCGGCGGGTCTCGTCAGGGTCTGCAACCCGGCGCTTAACTGCAGAGTCCCGCGACTGTGCAACCGACTTAATTCGCTTTTGCGATTCCTTATTGTCATCGCCAGCAAACGCAATGCCGATCAGCACCACACCGGCCGCAACCAAAATAGGAATGATCGTTCCAAGATCCATGTTCGTTAGACGTCCGCTGCATCAAGGGCTTCGGCGAGCTCTTTCTCGAGTCCATAATAGCGGGCGCGATCCCAGAATTTCGGGCGCGCGATGCCAGTGGACCTATGCTTGCCAATAATCTTACCGTTTGCGTCCTCACCGTCCATTTCGAAGACAATGAGGTCTTGGGTAACAATGACATCACCTTCTAAGCCCAGAACTTCCGTGATGTGTGTAATCTTGCGCGAACCGTCGCGTAGACGGGCTGCCTGAATAACGACGTCGATCGAACCAACGATCATCTCACGGATTGTCTTGGTGGGTAGCGAGAAGCCGCCCATGGTGATCATGCTTTCCATACGCGAAAGGCCTTCGCGCGGGCTGTTGGCGTGCAACGTGCCCATCGAACCGTCGTGACCCGTATTCATCGCTTGCAACAAGTCAAATGCTTCAGGGCCGCGGACTTCGCCTACGATGATACGTTCAGGACGCATCCGCAGACAGTTTTTCACCAAGTCGCGCATGTGCACGGCACCTTGGCCTTCTAGGTTTGGTGGGCGGGTTTCAAGGCGCACAACATGTGGCTGTTGTAATTGTAGTTCGGCGGCGTCTTCGCAGGTGATGACGCGTTCGTCGGGCGCGATATAACCGGTCAAACAGTTGAGCAGGGTGGTTTTACCCGAACCTGTACCCCCTGAGATCAGCACATTGCATCGCGCGGCCCCAATAATACCCAGAACCTTGCCTGCTGCCTCGGAAATCGCGCCAAATCCGACCAGATCCTTCATCCGCAGTTTGTCTTTTTTAAACTTACGAATGGTGAGGGTAGGTCCGTCGAGTGCCAAGGGCGGCACAATCACGTTGACACGAGAGCCGTCAGGTAGGCGTGCGTCGCATATGGGTGAGCTTTCGTCCACGCGGCGACCAACTTGGCTCACAATGCGCTGACAGATGTTCATCAATTGCTGATTGTCGCGAAACCGGATCGGCGTCTTTGTTACTTTGCCGCTGACTTCGATAAAGACGCTGTTGGCACCATTGACCATGATGTCGGCAATGTCGTCGCGTGCCAACAAGGGCTCTAACGGCCCGTAGCCCAACACGTCGTTGACAATATCGCCGAGCAGTTGCTCCTGCTCAGCAACCGACACAATCACCTGTTTGATTGCGATGATCTCGTTGACGATGTCGCGGATTTCATCGCGGGCAGTGCGTTGGTCTAGTGCCGCCAATTGGCCTAGATCGATGGTCTCGATCAAAGCATTATAGATCGACGCTTTCGTGCGGTAATATTCTTCAGTTCGCCCATCATTTGAAGGGGTTGGTGGTGGCGCCGATTGCGTCGGCGCACGCACAGCCTTTGCGACCCGCGCTGGGTCCACGGTACCAGCAGTCGCTGGTGCCGCAGGTGCCGCAGCAGGTGTGGAAGGCGGCGATACGGGCGCTGCTACTGGCTTTTGGGCCTCAGTGGGGGCAAACTTAGGGGGTGTTGCCTGCGCTGCCCCGTCTGCGCGTTTACCAAACATCCTATCCTCACTTAGCCGCTTTTGCGGGCATTAGTTTTGAGAGGAAGTTGGCCTTAGCCTTTGGTTGGGGCGCACGACCGGTGAATAATTGAGCCAAGAAGTCCATGCCTTCAGCACATTTGCTGTTTGGATTCACATTGGCCAACATTTGCCCATTATTGCTTGCAGTCCCGAAAAGTTGGGGATCATAGGGCAAGACAAGTGTTGGCTGAACGCCCAAGGCGTCGGCAAAGTCTTTAACGGGGATCTCTGGCCGCTTTGCTACACCAACCATATTTAGAATTACTCTTGGCGGCGTATCATTGGGGCGACCTATGCGGACCATGTCAAAAATGTTCTTGGCGTTGCGCAAGCCAGCCAAGTCTGGTTGTGCAACTACCACCACTTCATCGGCAGACAGCAACGTTTGGCGCATCCATTTTGACCACGTGTGGGGCAGATCGAGAACGACATAAGGTACACCCCTGCGCACACCTTCAATCACAGTCTCATAGGCCTCTGGCGAAATCTCAAACCCGCGTTCGAGAGAGGCGGGAGCGGTGAACAAAGTCAAATGATCCGTGTGCCGGGTCAGCAAGCGGTCGAGCAACACATCGTCGACCCGTTCGGGTTGTTCCAAGGCGTCAGCAATACCGGTCGCTGGATCGGTGTTGAAATCAAGCCCCGTGGTACCCCATGACAAGTCGAGGTCAACCAAAGTCGTGTTCACGCGGGCATGCTCGGCCATACACCAGGCCACATTATGAGCAATTGTGGACGAACCGGCACCACCCTTAGCGCCGACGAAAGCGATTGTCCGCCCCAGAAAGGGCTTACTTGGATCCACATAAAGACCAGAAATGGTGCGGATCAGCTGCAGAGGCTGCAGCGGTGGCACCAGATATTCTGAAACGCCACGGCGGATCAGCTCCCGATACAGACCGATGTCGTTCGATTCTCCAATCAGGATCACCTTAACACCCGGCTCACAATAGGAGGCCAATTCATCCAATTGTTGGATCAAAACAGCGGGCGAGGCCAAACTTTCAACGATGATCAAGTTTGGCGAGGGTTGGGATTGGAAGAATTCAATGGCACCAGCCAAACCACCCATTGAAACGGTCACATGCGCTTTCGCGATGCGACGATCCGTTGAGGCCGATTGCAATAATTGTGCGGAATCAGGACGCTCACAGAACACTTGGACAGAGATTCGGGGGACTGGTTGGTCGCCGCCGCGCGCCAACTCACCCACGTAAGTTTCTTCAAAGGCCGCAGCATCGAAGTCACCCGGAGAAGCAGGCGCAGGGACGTTTTGGGCGTGGGTTGGTTCCAAGAAATCTAGGTCGGCGTCGAGCTCAAATGGCTCGTCAGCCGTTGCCAATTCTTCCCACATGGGCTTGCGCTTTGCATTCCCAATCATTTGCCGCCCCCGCCTGCAACGGCTCCACTAACTGCCGGAACACCGCCTTTGCGATGCAAATCGATACCGTTCTGGATACGGGCCGCGTCGCGCGGCCCTTCTCTGCGATCACCCAGGAAGTCACCGGGGTCGGCAATCATCGCTGCCAAATTGGCATTCTGCGCGCAGCCGAAACGGTCGGGCGGAATGTTCTCGGCGGTCTTTCGCGGATCAATGGACGTCCAAGGCGCACAAACAATTGGCTTACTCTCATAGCGCCCAAACGAGATAAGAATTGGGGCATTCGTTTGACCTTGGGCTTGATAGGGCCCAGAAGAAATCTTCGAAAAATCAACGCCGCTGAGAAATAGGGCCCGTTGTACGTCTTGGGCGACTTGGGCGGCACTTTGGCTGTTGCTCGCATTCGTCGGCACTGAGACAACAACGTTGCCACGGCCGAGGCGCACATATTCTTGCGCGAACGACTTTAGCTCAGCCGCTTCTTGAACCGTAATGCCAATTGCACCGCTAGGCGCGGAAATGGCGATGCGCGCTTCGACGGGGATGGCTTCATGCTTAAAAGCATCCAGAACGGTGCGCTCAAGGTGCGCTTTTTCAACCCGATCTACTGCTGGCTCTTCTTTGGCGGCGCTCGCACCTCCACAGGCACCCAGCATCATCAGCGTCGTGAAAGCAATCGCCGTAAGGGCGGCTTTGCTCGGCTGAGCGAATGAAGCATATTTCGCGATTTCTCTTGTCATCGGCTTCTTCCTGACTCTAATTCACAATATGTCCGATAGGGGCACGGTAGCGCCCTTTAGGCAGCCCTTTGGAATCGGGCTTAACCATTCTATTCATGCGACCCAGCAGCAATGCAGCCGCGTCACTGGCGGGGGCGTAGCCGTCGCCCGGGGTTTGAAGCTCATCCATCGAAGCCGACTTCACGATAAAGGGCGTAACGATGATGACGAGTTCAGTCTCATTGGTTTGGAAATCGCGAGACCTGAAAAGATTCCCCAAGACAGGAAGGTCCTTTAATCCTGGCAATCCTTCGATCGATTGGCGCGTTGCTTGTTGGATCAAGCCTGCCATAACCATCGAACGGCCGGATGGTAATTCCATCGTGTTTTCGGCACGCCGAACCGAAACGCCGGGGATCGACAGGCCGCGTATGGTGTCGGTAACGTTACCGGCCGCATCTCGGATCAAGGTATCTGCTTGACGGAAGGAGGCTGCCGTGGAGATTTCAGAGACTTCAGTCGAAATCTTCAGCGAAATTCGATCGGCGCTCAGGATGATTGGGGTGAAGCCCAAGCCAACCCCAAACGGCTTGAATGAGACCGAAACCCGATTGCCTTCTTGAGCTGTTGGCACAGGAAATTCGCCACCAGCCAAAAACTTCGCAGGCTCCCCCGAGGTAGCAGTTAGATTTGGCTCTGCAAGGGTGCGGGCCAGCCCAACCCGCTCGAGCGCTTGGATGTTGCTATCTGCACGTTGACCGGTCACCAATTCACCTGGACCATAAGTGATGTTGGTGCGGCCTGTTGCAGGGTCAAACACCTCGCTAAAACCACCTGCGCCTGCGCCAATGGTCGGGTCCAGAAGTGACGACTGCCCGCTGAGGAACGAATTTGAAACAGGCCGAATGAAGTTCTTGGCCCAGGTCGAGTCGAGCGTGGTTCCGCCTAAGAAGGCACCATTAACCGAGAAACCATTGGCCGTGGCAAACTTGATGCCCCAGTCTTCGGGCAACAATTGGTTTAGGATATTGGACGAGGAAAGATTCATGCCCAATTGCTTGATAACCGACCGCTGCATTTCAACAATGCGCACCCGCAACATGACTTGATCGCCCGAAAGGACATTCATCATGTTTAAAACCTTGTCAGCGCCACCAGCATATTGGCCGGAAATCCGCAAGACTTGGTCGGCGGCTAAGCCATTTGGTACATCCCCGGTTAGGATGATCGAATCCTTCACACTGTCGACAGCGATGCGGGCTTCCGGGACTAGGCGTTGAATCAACGCATTAAGCTCTGAGGTGTCGCGTGCAACCCGGATCTCTAGCGCCAGGATCTGGCGACCTTGTGCATCCAAGAAGAAGACGTTCGTTTCGCCGGCTTTCGTGCCGAGCAGGATACCACGTCGGCTGGTGCGCATCACGGCGTCCGCGACCTCTGGATCGGAAACCACAACGTCCCGGGCTTCAACTGGTAGATCGATGATTGCCGATTTGCCAAGCGCCAACGTGAGGCGTTGGGTTGTGGACTGTTGAGGCATAGCCTTTACAGAAGCACCTTGGCCAGTTTGCGCGAGCGCGGCAGTAGGCGATACAACCGCGCTTAGCGCAAGGCAGGAAACCGCGGCTAGAGCAAATTTAACGTTTTGGGTTGGCTGCATCACTGCCCTCCCCGATATACCTTAACGGCCGTTGGAATCGCCTGAGCTGCTTGTTGTACGTTTGGCGATGACGAAGGTGGCTTTGGATCAGCCGACATTGGGGCTAATGAACCTTGGTTCATCACAGCAGTGCCAGGTGGAGCATAGGTTGGGCCCCCAGCATCAGAATAACCCCTCAGCGTAAGCGAAAGATCGCCCAATTTCTGTGCCAAACGAAGCTTTTCTGCATCGGATGCAGACAATTCGACCGTTGCGACTGCGCCAACAATCGTCGTTTTGTCCTTATCTTGCGTGATAGCTTGGTCGATTGCAAGGACGCGAACACTCTCTAAAATCGCCGTCGAAACGATCTTGGACACGGATTGGCCGTTCGATGTGAGTTGCAATTCACGGGTCAGGAGGATGTCCACGCGATCATTAGGCAGCACAAAACCTGCCACAGCCGTTTCAGGACTAATTGGAAATGAAGCAGCGCGCATTCCCGGCGTCAATAGAGCAGCCATTGCCCCTGTCTTTACATCAACATCAACAATTTTTGATGCTAAAACCGGCTCGCCCTTGACCATGGCTTGGCGGACGATGCCGTTGCTGAATTCTTCAATCGCTTTGGGGTTTTTAGATTGTAGGAAGAAACCCGGCGTCGATGCGCTCGTCGGTGTATAGGCTTCCCACCCCAAAGAAGAGGGCGAAATACGTTCGCCCACGACCATATCGCGCTTGGCCACCAATACATTGACGGTTTCGGCCTTTGCGTCGCTGACGGAAACAGGCTGCGCAACCTGCGGATTGGCGGATTGCGAGCGCATCCAAATGAAGGCTCCGCCTGCGACAAGCATAGCACCGCCAATGATTGAGATTTGCCGAATATTCACGCTATGCATCTCCCGCTCGGGGTTCCGACTCAGAAATTTTTTCTAGTCGTACCCTTAGAGAATCACCCAAATCCAAAATGATTTACCAAATGACCATGCGTAAATATGTTCTAAGAAGAGGTTAACGGCGCGACTTCTTTGGTTGAAGAAGTACGAAAATTCAGCAAAATTTTAAGTCAAAAATTTGGAAACCAAAGCGCATAGGGCGTTGCAAGGATAGCCCCGATTCCCAACGCAACGCCATAAGGAACTGCGCCCGACTTGCGTAGCAATCTTCGAGCCCAACGTGGATTTTTCGGCAAGCCAAAATGCCGTGCCAATTGCCGTCCTAGAATCAGGGCTATGACCAATGCACCGCCAGCGATTGCTGTATAAAGGATGAAGGGCATCATCGCAGTTGGGCCAAGCCAAAGTGCAGCAGCACCCGTTAACTTTGCGTCCCCGCCACCATAAACGCCGATCAAAAACATGGCGAGGGCAATTAGGGTAGTAAGCAAGCCGATTCCGATATGCGCTGCGAGATCACTCAACCCCAAGCCCATCGGTAGTGCGAACACCAAAAAGCCAGCCGCAATTAGCATATTCAGCTTGTTTGTAATCAGAAAGGTACGGACATCGCCAATGCCGGCCCAGATCATGGCACCCGAAAAGGCAATCAAGCCGGCACTAGCCGCGAAAGTGTCTGGTCCAAGAGTCATAGCAGACCTTTAGCATGGGACCGCTAAGCCAAAGTAAACGCCGCTGGGGGTAACGAGCCAAAACGACAGACAAAAAAACAGCGCTTGGTCCCAAAACCAAGCGCCAATTTTTGCAGACTAAGCCTGTATTAGCGGCTGCCGACCGACTCACCGATCGAGTTGAAGCGAGTGCTCATGTTGTTGCCCAAAGTGGTCAACGAGCTGATCAGAACAACGGCGATCAAAGCAGCGATCAGACCATATTCGATAGCAGTTGCACCGGACTCATTATTGCGGATTTTCGAGAAAAGCTTTTTCATTTTTAGGTTCCCATTCTACATGCGACCGGGTGGTTGAAGTCTTAATCGCTTCTCATTCCCTCTGTCTCCCCTGTTCTAGCGGAGACTCATAAACATGGCGTAAACTGAAACATAAAAATTGATCGGAAGTGCCCTTTTCTTGGCGCAATTGAGGCAGCAGCATTTTAATATACTGATTTTACATAAGTTTTTCTCTGCATTATTCTGACAAAATTTCTTCACTATGTTGGATCTGATAGAATTAGATACGAATTCTTGAGTAATAAGTCACAGCTTCTGGCAGAATATCAAAACGAAACCATAGGACTAGCCGCTTGTTGCTTCTATTGTCACCCTGCCTGTCCTTGAGCGGGTAACCAATCCCACACTTTATATCTTATACACACACGAGCGAGGCTTCAAATTACTGAAGGTTCGGCTAGGCTTGCAGCTAAACGTTGGCGGGCTTTACCTGTTAATGGCTGGTTTACGGGTCGGCGGTATTAACGGAGGCATCACGGAGTTTTGTCATGTCCAATTTAGTCAATCCATTGGCCTCGATTGCCTGCGCCCTTGTTGTTTTGACAGCCGGCCCAACTGCTGCACAATCCTTCCAATTGGAAGTCGACCAATCTCAACCCCTCCGCTTTCAGCGCCCTGTCACTGGCGTTGTGGTAGGTAATGCCAGCATTGCGGACGTAATTGTGCATGACGCAAATGTTCTCTTCGTGGTTGGAAAATCAGTAGGCACCACAGAGATTTTGGCAGTAGATGCTGCCGGAAAGACTGTATTCTCTGGCACAATTCAAGTTCGCCCGACCAATGTTCGCGACATGGTTACCATTCAGCGCGGCAAAGAAATTTCTACCGCCATTTGCCAGGACCGCTGCATCCCTAATGTCCATTCCGAAGGGACCAGCGCCGGTAACAACCCGGCTATTGCTGCCATCGCGTCGCGATCAGGCTTTGCCGCGGGGTCTGGAGGACGCCAATAAGGCGTCAATCGTCGTTAATAGCTAAAATTTTCAAGGCTTGTTTAAGGAGGCTTAAAGGCCTCCCGTGCTAAGTATGGTTGCGTTGAGGGAGTCGACGATGTCTGTATTGCACTCGATTATGGCTAAGCGATTGCGCAATCGACGCACGAAGCAGGGCAAGCGTGGATCCGCGGCTGTTGAATTTGCGATGATCGCTACCCCGTTCATCTTTATGCTGTTCGGCATCTTCGAAACCATGATGATCTTTTTCGTGCAAACGACGCTTGAAGCGGCTGTTTCGGAAGAGGCACGTAAAATTCGGACCGGTCAGGCTCAATCTCTGGCAGCACCCATTACGAAAGACCAGTTTAAGGCCAATGTTTGTGCTCGCATGATGGGCTTGGGTGATTGCAGCACGCGATTGTTCGTTCAAGTTCAGAACCAACCTCTTTCTGGAACACTTCCGAACCCTTGGGACGACGGGACGCTAACCCCGGGATCAGCCGCGGACGAGCCCTATGAAGCAACGGCGGCAAATGCAATTGTTGTGGTCCGCGGCTATTATGTGTGGCCTTTGTTTACGCCTGGAGTTTCCAATGCCATGCGGAATTTCTCCGACAGTGGCGGGACGCTTGGTAACTATAACAGAATCATTGCCGCAACATCGGCCTTCCGTAATGAACCGTTTGATTGAGGTTGCTTGTGATGTCAGTAAGAACTTCGCTTATAACCCGGCTAAACTGCCTTCATGAAGCTGCCCACAAGCGCGCAGCCCAGCGCGGCGTCTCGGCGGTTGAATTTGCGCTAATCGCGCCCTTGATGCTTCTGATGCTATTTGGCGCAACTGAAGTCAGCCAAGTGGTCAGCGTGGATCGGAAGGTAACACTTGCAGCTTCGACTTTGGGCGACCTGGCATCCCAGACCGACCGCGTGACCTGCACAGACCTCGCCCAAATTGCAACGGTGACCCGAAGCGTATTCGCCCCCTATACAGCTACCTCGCCTTCATTGGTTGTTGCCTCCGTCGCGCTTCAATCCGGCACGCCCAAGGTAGAGTGGAGCCAAGAGATTGACGGTACTGGTGGCTGTGCAAATGTCGCTGCCGGCCACTCCTTAACGGTAGGCAATACAGTTACGGTCGATACAGGCTTGTTTGCTACAAATGGCGGCGTCGTTGTTGGGGAAGTGACCCTTCAATACACCTCCCTTGGCACATCTTTTTCGCCCAATACAACGACATTGCGTGAGCGCTTCTATTTCAGGCCTCGCAAATCGGCCAAGCTATGCCTGACTGGCTTTACAACGCCTGGCTGCTAAGACAAGGCATTCGAGTTAGCCCTGCTAGCTAGATTCAGCCGATGTGCGTCAGGATCAGTATATTTCGATCTAGGCAAGATATCAGGCTAGCGCTGCAACGAGCCCAGCATAAAGTCCAGGCTCTGACTTAAGGACCCGTCCATTTAAGGTGTGGATCGGCCGAACCCCAACAAGCGCATTGGTTAGGCATGCGGCTTGGCACATCTCAAGATTAGCGACATGGATTCGGCTTTCGGTAACCAGGCCTGCACGAATCAAACGGCCCCGAACGATCCCGGGCAGGGCACCATCTTCGAGCGGTGGCGTTTGCCACTTACCACTTTGTTGGATCAAAATATTCGCGCTTGTCGCACACGCGACTGACCCGTCGGGGCCGTGAATCAGGCCATCATCGGCACCCACCGCTTGAGCTAGTCTCAGGGCGATTATACTGTCGACATAGGATAAGGTTTTGAAGCGCGCCGAGGGGGCACCCGACGCGCGATAGACATCGACAAGCTGAACGTCGACTGCAGGATATTCGGTCGGGACTGCCGCAATAGTCGCCAAAACATTTGGCAAAGGCGTGTCTGGAACCTTCAAGCCGCGTGGACCCGCGCCGCGTGTCACCATCAGTCGCAAGGCCGCAGTCTTAAGACCACTGGCTTGCGCCAGCACTACAAGACCATCTTCCAATTCGGCAATAGAAAAGGGAATAGCCAAGCCTAACTGGCTCGCGCCATGGCCCAATCGGGCCATGTGGTCTTCAAAGAAGCGAATCTCGCGCCCTGTCCAAAGTAGCGTTTCAAACAGCCCATCGCCCAAAGTAAAGCCACGGTCTGTCGGATCAATCCGCACCTCGTCCATTCTTGCCAAGCGGCCATTGTACCAACATAGGTCGCCAAGGGGGCCAGTTGTCACAGGACGTCTCCACTGTGTGCTGCGATACGCAGCGCGCGTGCCTTCACCAGAATCTCCTCATACTCTTGAGAAGGTTCGCTATCAGCCACAATGCCAGCCCCGGCGCGCGCGTCAATGTGCCAGCGATCATTCTGCTTTTGGCACGCAGCAGTACGGATCAAGACACTGGAATCTGCAGCCCCATCAAAACCAACCCGGATCATCGAGCCGCACCAAGGGCCGCGTGGCTCTCCTTCCAGTTCGCTGATAATCTCCATGGCGCGCACCTTGGGGGCGCCGGTTATAGAGCCGGGCGGAAAACTACTGCGCAAAGCGTCAAAGAAGCCAAGCCCCGGCTTTTGTTGGCCTCGGACCTCCGACACCAAATGATGCACTGTTGAAAAGCTCTCCAGATCGCATAAGCGCGGCACCTTGACGCTTCCTGCCTCGCAGACACGTGCGATATCGTTGCGCATCAAGTCGACAATCATCAGGTTTTCTGCCCGATCTTTCTGGCTGGCTAGCAGGATCTGCGCGTTGCGCGCATCTTGCTTGGGATCTTTGTGACGCGAGGCGGTTCCCTTTATAGGTCGTGTCTCCAAAAGACCGGAAGCTGTTCGGGAAATGAAGCGCTCAGGTGAATGGGAGGCGATAATCTTGTCTTCTAAACTCAAATAGGCAGCAAAAGGTGAGGGGTGGCGTCCCATTAGACGGCTAAACAAATCAAAGGGCGTATCGCCGTGCTCCAGCTGACCTGAAAATCGTGCGGAGATATTGGCCTGAAAAATGTCTCCTGCCTGAATATAGTCAATGGCTCGCGCGATTTGACTTTCCACCTCCGCCCGCGGGCGGCTTGGGTGCAACGCCAATTCCGTCGGCGGTTCATCCGCCCGGGCGCGCAAGGGTTTTGCCGCATCAATCTGATCTGAAAGGCTTGAAGCGCGTCGTTCAGCAAGTGTTTGGTCTAAATGCCCACCGTCTGTAAGGCCCCAAGATAGTATCCACGCCTGCTGGGTTTCCGCATCAAAGACCGCTAAAGTATCGTACATCCCCAGCCACACGTCCGGCCAAGCATCCGGCCAAATAGAATGACTCGTTTCAGGCAAGCGCTCAAAGGCATGGCCAAGCTCATAGCCCAATAGGCCCGCCCATCCCCCCTGAAATGGGCCCAAGTCCGGATGCAGAGTCAGAGCCGGTACGGTCAATGCTTCTTGTAGACCGGCAAATGGGTCACTCTTTGAACTGCGGTGCCAGACATGGGAGCGAATAGGTTTTGCCATGACATAGGACCAGCGGGACAAGGCATGGGCACCGCCTCCGATAAATCCAAGGCAACCTTCGTCATGCGCGAAACAGGCCAGCGCTTGCAGCGGGGGCTGCCAGGAAAGGGGGCGAATAAATGGATGCGTCACGCGGGTGTCTATAAAGCAAATCCGATCGGCTGTCTGAAACCTAGCCAGAAAATTAGTATGTACCGCTTTCAAGGCGAGGTGGTTGTTTCACAAAAAACATCAAAACCAGCCCGCCAACGAGTAAAAATCCGGTTGACGCCAAGCCAATCTGTTGGCTTTGAAATGCTTTTGTGAAAACGCCGACCAGAAGCGGGCCCATCCAGACAGTTGCGGATCCGGCCAAAGAATAAAGGCCAAAGAACTCTCCTTCCATGCCTTTGGGAGCAAGGCGGGCCATCAAAGTGCGCGACGAGGCGTAAGCAGCCGTGATGGATATGGCGATGATGATGGCCCCAGACACGAAAACCACCTCCGGCAGAGTCGTGAACATGGGTGCGTTCCAGATCGGTGTGTCGGGAACGACATTAAGTCCAAACACATGGGTTTTTGATTGAGCGGTCAGAACCAGCAGGCAAATCAAAGTCACGCCGATTTCCAAAATAATGGACCATTTGGCCCCGATCCGCGTATCGACCCGGCCCGCGACTAAGCCGCCAAACACGGCGAAAATCGACAAGATCACGCCATAGGTCGACATCTCTAACAAGTCCCAGCCAAAAACACCTGCCGCTGTCACCCCTGCGACAATTAAGATGGCGGTTTTGCCGTCGACATAGAGCATACGTGCGATCAAATAGAGGCCTGCATTCCGGTCGACGCGGAACAATCTGCCAATTGCCTTAAACATGCCGACCACCCCGTCGATCGCTGCTTTCGAGGGCTTAATGCCAGAGGGTTCTTTGTCGCGCGAAAAGAAAAACAATGGCAGGGCGGCGATGGCAAACCAAACGGCGGCCATAGGTGCCACGATGCGGCTGGTCTCGTGGGTCTCAGGGTTCAAGCCGAATAAGGGTTGGCTTGGTACAAAGCTCCAATCAACCCGCCCCGGAAACGCCAAGCCCCAGAGCACAAAAATTAGAAAAACAACCGACGCCAGATTACCCAGCGCCAGCCCAAGGCCTGAGGCGTGCGGCAATGTGGCAGGCGTAGAGGCGGTTGGCAGCATCGCATTGTGAAGGACTTCGCTATAGGCAAACAGGACCCCCAGAGCCGTGGTAAGTGCGCCGATCATGACAATCGACAGCCCGCCTTGGCCTGCTGGTAATGCCCACCACAAGCTAAAAATGGCTAGCACCATGGCAAAGGTCACGGCGCCTAAAATCGGTTTGCGATTGCCAAAACGGTCAGCAATGGCCCCGAGGAAAGGCCCAGTCAGTGCGACCATAATGCCGGCCAATGTGTGCCAACTGGCAATCGTCGCCTGCCCGACTACCGGGTCTGAAAACACGGTCGTCGCGATATAGGGTGCAAGAAGATAGATCGTGCACAAAATCACATAGGGGTTCCGTCCAGCCTCGAACCAAGCCCAAGACAGGCTGGATCGGTCGAGCTTTTCGGCGGGTTGCGGGCCAGAAGTGGTTAACGGGCTGGTTGTCTCAGTCAAAGGATCATCCTTTAGCGCCCTATTGGCGACCCGCCTCATCCACTGGCGTAGTGCATCATGTCCTGCTTAAGCCACATGGTAAAGGGGAGCCTCTTACAAGGATATTGGCACCCATCTCTTTCTTTAGTCGCCCTTTACTTTGGCAAGCCCCCCCGCCATTTTACCGGCACTATCCACAATCGTTTTGGGGGCTACAGCGATGAGCTATGTATTAATTCATAATCCGGGCTGCGGCTCATCCAAGAAGGGCTTAGAAGTTCTGGAGGCCGCTGGCGTTCAACCGGAAATTCGCCGCTATATGCTGGTTGCAGAACGCTTAAGCGTGGATGAACTCAAAGAGATTGCCCGCAAGATGGGCGGCGTATCGCCGCGTGCTTTCATGCGGGATAAGGATGCTGCGGATGCAGGTCTGGCAGCTGACGCCAGTGACGCAGACGTTTTTGCTGCCATGGCGAAAAACCCCAAGCTAATCCAACGTCCGATTGGCATTAACGGCGAAAAGGCCGTTCTGGGCCGTCCGAACGCCGCACTTCTGACCATTGTTTAAGTCGTTTGTCGGTCGCAGCGCGGCGTTGGGGTGTCCATGCTGATACTGGCAGTAGATACAGCGCTTAACG
>VYKV01000463.1_pt1 | contig 17879 bp, 15 predicted proteins | sample 5114461 | NCBI WGS metagenome assembly VYKV01 (sample SAMN12291816, study PRJNA351875) | freshwater metagenome | isolation source: freshwater lake | place: USA: Michigan, Gull Lake | collected 2011-07-05 | reverse complement strand
ATTGACCACTGTTACATTTGGTAAATCGAGGAGTTGATCAAAATTTATCCACATAACCCACCTCCTGTTCTGTGTTACTATTATACCATGCTCACACAGAACCTAGAAGAGCCAATCGCCCCACCACTAATCGCTAAACCGTCTTACTTTTGCTGGTTTTACTGCCTGGGGAAGTAGTTTTTTTAGTGGTGCTAGAAGTAGTTTTCTTGGTAGTGGTTTTCTTGGCAGTGGTTGTCTTGGCCGCTAGTGCCGCTAAAGCTTGCTCTAGAGTCAGGGTTTCAGCCGTTTCTCCCTCCGGCATCTTGGCGTTAGTTTTACCGTGCTTGATATAAACTCCGTAGGGACCTTCGTACAATCCCACCAATTCCCCATCGTCGGGATGTTTACCCAATTCTTTTAAAGCTGGTTTGGTAGAACCACGAGCGCCGCGAGTTTTTTTCGGTTCAGCTAATAAAGCCAAAGCTCGATCGAGGGTTATAGTTAAGATATCATCCCCGGCTTTCAGGGAACGATATTCTTTTTCCTTGCCCTGTTCCTGAACCACATAGGGGCCAAAACGACCCAAACTGGCTTTAATTTTGCCTCCGGTGAGGGGATGGGTTCCCAGTAGTCGCGGCAGTGCCAATAAACCCACCGCTTGTGGGAGGGTGACATCCTCTGGTTTGACTCCTTTGGGTAGGGAGGCGCGTTTCGGTTTGGGGTTGTCATCGCTGACATCTCCTAACTGGACGTAGGGTCCGTAACTACCCACCAGCAGATAAATCGGCTCTCCGGTCTCGGGATGAAGACCGATTTTATCGGGACCCTCGGTTTTCTGTCGCAGCAGGGTTTCTACCTGTTCGGGGTTGAGGTCGGCGGGGGTTAAATCGGCGGGGATAGAAGCGGTGAGGATTTCATCGCCTCGGGAGACTTCCAGATAGGGACCGTATTTGCCGATCTTGATAGTTGCCTGTAAATCCTCTAAAATCACCGATTTGGCGGTGCTAGAGTTAATTTGACTCTCGCGCTCTTTAACTTGGCTTTCTAGCCCTTTTTCGCCGCGATAGAAGCGATCGAGATAGGGCAACCATTGAGCGGAACCGGTGGCGATATCGTCGAGGGTTTCCTCCATTTTCGAGGTAAATTTGGGATCTACCAGGTCGGGGAAATGATTTTCTAACAAACTAACCACGGCAAAAGCGGTGAAGGTGGGAATGAGGGTTTTATTCCGCATTTGGGCATAACCGCGATCGATAATTGTGCCGAGAATGGTGGCGTAGGTGCTGGGTCGCCCGATTCCTTCACTTTCGAGGGTTTTTACGAGTGAGGCTTCGCTATAACGGGCGGGGGGTTGGGTATCGTGGCTAATGGCTTCTAGTTTCCGACAATTGGGGGTATCACCGACGCTGAGGGCGGGTAAGATTATTTCTTGGTCGTCGATGGCGGCTTCGGGATCGTCGGAACCTTCCACATAGGCGCGGAAAAAGCCGGGGAAGTCGATTCTTTTACCGGAGGAGCGAAATCCGGCATTTTCTACCTGAATATTAACGGCGATCTGGGTAATACGGGCATCGGCCATCTGTGAGGCGACGGTACGTTTCCAGATTAGGTCGTAGAGGGCGAATTCTAGTCCGCTCAGGCCAGTTTCCCGGGGCAGGCGAAAGCTGCTACCGGCGGGCCGGATGGCTTCGTGGGCCTCCTGTGCGCCTTTGCTTTTGGTGGTGTACTGCCGGGGTTGGGGACTGAGATAATTTTTACCATACATTTGTTCTACACAATTGCGAGCGGCGGTGATGGCCTGATCGGAAAGATGTACCGAATCGGTTCGCATATAGGTGATGTAGCCCTGTTCGTAGAGATTTTGGGCGATTCGCATGGTGTCCCGGGCTGATATGCCCAGTTTCCGGTTAGCTTCCTGCTGTAGGGTGGAGGTGGTGAAGGGGGGGGAAGGTTTGCGAAGGGTGGGTTTTTCTTCTGTGTTGCTAACTCGCCAGACTTTGCCCTCGATGCGTTCTTTTAAGGCGGTGGCAGTTGCTTGATCTAAGAGGGTGACTTGGCGACCGGGTAGCAGTCTGCCGGTGTCGGCATCGAAATCGCTCCCATTTGCCACTTTTTGACCGTTTAAGGTCACTAATTTCGAGTCGAATTGATTTTTGTCCTTTTCGAGGGTGGCTTTTAAGTCCCAATAATTGGCGGTTTTAAAGGCTCGTCTTTCCCGTTCCCGTTGCACTAGCAGACGCACGGCTACCGATTGCACCCGGCCGGCGGATAACCCTTTGGAGATTTTTTTCCAGAGTAGGGGGGAGAGGGTATAACCGTAGAGGCGATCGAGTATGCGGCGGGTTTCTTGGGCGTGAACTAAATTTTCGTCGATGGAGCGACAATTTTTTAGGGCGGCTTGGATTGCCTCTTTGGTGATTTCGTGAAATACCATCCTTTTGGTGGGAACTTTCGGGTTGAGTACCTGCAAGAGATGCCAACTGATGCTTTCGCCTTCCCGATCTTCGTCGGTGGCGAGGATCAATTCGCTGGCTCCTTTGAGGGCTTCTTTTAATTCTTTGACGACTTTACTTTTAGTTTTGGGGACGACGTAGAGGGGATCGAAATCGTTCTCCACATCCACGCCTAAATTGGCCCAGGATTTGTCTTTGTGGGCGGGGGGAATTTCTTCGGCGGAGGCGGGCAGATCGCGGATGTGGCCCATGGAGGCTTGGACTCGATAGCCGCTAGGCAGATAATTACTGATCGTCCGAGCTTTGGTGGGGGATTCGACAATAACCAGGGTTGACATAGGAATTGATCACGAGGGCATCGCCACAGCGACTGTTTTAGTTAGACTGACAATCGTTGTTTGATGATGGGCAAAAGTTACTATTTATCTTGACCGGCTTGATTCGGGTCAAAAGCCACTTACTACGATAATAGAGATTAAAGCTGGTCTTTTGTCACTAACTTCTTAACAAAACTTAATATTTTTCTGGAGCAGGGAGAGGTGAGAAGGGAGAAGGGAGAAGGGAGAAGGGAGAAGGGAGAAGGGAGAAAAAAGCTGACTCGGAGAATACTGACTCCTAACCCAATGTTCGCCAAAGATAAGCAAAAGTTATCTATTGACTCCAAACACTTGAGAATATTTAAATTAACATTCCGCAATATTTATAAATTCTTAAAAATTAATTGAGAAAGATTTTTATTTAACAACGATGTTACAGTGGTAACAGCGATTTGATAGAATTTCATAGTGGGCTATTCTGTGCTTTTTTAGGCAGCAATGGTTGAAACCCTTGCCACACCTAGAAGGTGATCCTAATTAAGACGGGTAAATTAGTCAATTTCACTGGCAACGATGATCTTTTTTTTGTGTAGTTTTATTGCAAAGAAAAAGTTTTTTTGACAAAAAGCACAAAGTATGATAGTAACCGAACGTATTTCTGGCTGCCAGTAGTTATTGCAGAGTGGGAGTTGGGGAGCAGGGAGAGGGGAGAAGGGAGAAAAAAGCTGACACTGATCACTGATCTAGGTTACGCTTCATCTTTAGGAGAAACGCCGTAGTCATACTAAATCCTGTTATTAAAAACTGATTATTTATTCCCCCTTTTGCCTGTTGCATGAAAATGGGTAAAACCCTACACCCTACACCCTACACCCTGCCCCGACGCTCCGGCAACAGAACGCAATCGTCAGCCGATTTTAGAAGTTCTCAGCCAATTTTTACCGAAGACTGGGAATATCTTAGAAATATCTAGCGGCACGGGTGAACACGCTGTTTTTTTTGCTCCTCGTCTTGCTCCTTGTCGTTGGATTCCCTCGGATTGTAACCCTCTGGCTCTAGATAGTATTCGCAGTTGGTGTGATTATTGTCCTAGTTCTAATCTCGATCGCCCCCTATTTATCGATGTTCATCAGTCAGTTTGGGCTGTAGAGACGGAAAATATCGTTATTAATGCCATTGTTAATATTAATATGATTCATATCGCTCCTTGGTCCGCTTGTTTAGCTTTAATGACGGGAGCGAGTCGCATTCTCAGTTCGGGGGGAATTCTCTATCTTTATGGTCCCTATAAACGACAGGGAAAACATACTTCTCCTAGTAACGAAAGCTTTGATTTTTCTCTCCGTTCTCAAAACTCTGCTTGGGGAGTTAGGAATTTAGAAGATGTGGTGCAAGAAGCGAGCGATCGAGGTTTACAATTGTTAGAAGTAATTCCTATGCCAGCTAATAATCTCTCGGTTTTATTTCAATTGCCTTAACATAGCAATCATCAGTGAATAGTAATCAGTCATCAGTGGCGTTGCTGAATCGAGGTATGAATGCCAAGTGTGCATCGTATCCAAAAGTTATTTTGGTTCTGGGTTTTAAAAACCACACACAAGAAGATTCATATCTTAAATCAGCTTTTAGCTATCAGCCATGAGCTTTTTGCTCCCTGCTTCTAACTTCCTAATTCATAATTCCCACTGATAACTGATAACTGATAACTGATAACTGATAACTGATAACTGATAACTGATAACTGATAACTGATAACTGATAACTGATAACTGATAACTGATAACTGATAACCGATAACTGATAACTTATTTCCAACCGGCGCGATTCATTACCTGTACTGCTTTGGCTAAATTAGGACCATAATTAGCCACGCTAACGGTATCTTCTTTACCGCGTCCGAGTTTTGCCAGGAAAGGGTCTAAAGCAACCCCTGGAACGACGGGATATTCTCGATTACCCTTAGCAAAAAAGTTCTGTGCTTCATTGCTAGAAAGATACTCTAAAAATTTAATTGCCGATTCCCGATTGGGAGCGGTTTTAATTAAACCACCACCGCTAATATTAACGTGAGCGCCGCGGCCTGCTTGGTCGGGGAAAATTACGCCTACTTGGTCATAAATTGCCCGTTTAGCGGGGTCTTTTTCTTCGGCATACCCCGCTAAGTAATAGGTGTTAGCTAGGGCTAAATCGGCAATTCCTGCGGCTACAGCTTCGATTTGTGCCTTATCATTACCCTGGGGTGGACGGGCAAAATTAGCCACTAATCCCCGACACCATTTTTCTGCGGCCGTTTCCCCTTGGATGTCGATTAACCAAGCGGTAAAAGATTGACTATAGATGTTACTGGATGACCGGGTGACGACTTTTCCTCTCCATTTGGGATTGGTTAAATCTGCATAGGAATCGATTTCTCTGGGGTTAACTCTGTCTTTGTTGTACATAATTACCCGCAAGCGTTTACTAAACCCAAACCAGTGACCTTTGGGGTGACGCAAATTAGCAGGAATTCTTTGGGTGAGAATGCGGGAATTGACGGGGGCAAAAATTCCCTGTTGGTCGGCGCGCCATAGTCTCCCCGCATCTACCGTCAGGAGTATATCGGCAGGACTATTGCTGCCTTCGCTTTTAATCCGTTCGATTAATGGGTCTGCTTCCCCTTCCACGAGGTTAATTTTTATTCCCGTTTGTCGGGTGAAGTTGTCATACAATCGTCGGTCGGTGTTGTAGTGACGGGAGGAATAGAGGTTTAATTGTTTAGTTTGGGCGGAAACTTCGTTTATTTTCCCTAATTGACCCACTGCTACCGCTAAGGTGGCTGTTCCTGCACCTAGAAAGACTCTACGAGTTATTTTATCGTTCATTGCTAGATTCTTGGCTTGTCTTTTCCCATTATACAGCTATTGAGAATAATTCTTATCTGCACGAGAAATTATTTGTCCGTCTAGGGCGGTAGATAGTGGAAAATCAGGGTATAATAAGGATTTTCTGCCTTAATAGAGCCAATAAATCCCTAAATCTATCGCTAGTTAAGTTCAATAAGTCCAAGATGTTACCCGAAGCTCGATCGAGGGTATTGTGGAATTAGAGCAACGAGAGTCAAAGATAATGATCAACAGTGATAACCAACAAGCGATCGAGTTAATGTTAGCATCGGGAGACTATAATCAATTATTGTTATTTTGTCAACAAGCACTCGCGGTTCATCCGCAAGTGACTGATTATTATCCCTATCTGGGATTAGCTTATCTGCTGCTAGGGCAGCAAGCAACAGCGCAAGAAATTTGGTTATTTTGGCTATTACAATCAGAGTCTAGTCAAGATTTAATTATGCTCCTCAAAAAAGAGATAATTAGAAATCTCGATTGCTGGCAGTTTGCCAAAGCTAAATTAATCTATCTCCAGTGGCTAGAATTAGAAGAAATAGAAGGGGATGAAGAAATAGAAAATTATGCCCTGACGGTGATAAACTCCTGTCTTCAAGAGGTGCAAGAGGCAATTAATCGGCAAGAATATACTTTAGCTGAGGACTTTTACTTAAGAATTTTATCTTGGCGTGAACAATTAGCTTACATCTGGCACGATTTAGGATACTTATACTATATAATTAACCGACTAACAGAATCTTTTAACTGTTTAGCACGAGCCATAGAATTAGAGGAAAATCAAGCCTTATATCATTATACCATGGCTAGGGTGCTAGAAAAACAATCACGTTTAGATATAGCTTTATCAGCTTATCAGAAAGCGATCGATCTCAATGCTAATTTTGTCGATGCTTATAATAAACTGGGCAATTTATTTTATCGATTAGGGCAGCTAGAGTCAGCCGAAAAATTCTATCAGCAGGGAATTAATAGCCAAGCGGATTTTTATCCTTTTTATATCAATTTAGGCAATGTCTATTTAGTTAAACAAGCTTGGACAGAAGCAAAAAATGCTTATAAAACTGCCCAACAACTGGCAGGAGATAGACGAGAAATTAGTCAAAATCTCTCCCTTTGGGAAATCCTGCAAGCTGACCAACAAATTGCCGATATTTACTCAGGTGATTATTTTTATCAAAGAAAACTCTATCAGTTAGCACTAAACTATTATCAAAAATTATTAGCAATTAAAATAGAAGATAGCAACTTTTATTTAAATTGCGCCCATTGCTATCTCATTCTCAAAGAAGAAAAACAAGCTTTGGAAGTGTATAAAAAAGGTATTAGCTATCATCCAAAAAATATTGATTTACATTTGCGCCTAATTTGGTTACTACAAAATAATTATCCGATCGAGGTAGCAATTCAAGCAACTAAATCAGCTTTAGAGTATCTTCCCGATCACCTATCTCTGAAGTTAGAATTAATGCGGTTAATGCCGATAGTTTACCCAACTCAAGCAGATATTATGCTATATCGATCAAACTACGAGAAACGGTTAGATAATATCTTGTCCAATCTTGATTTAACCTCTACTAATCAACAAGAGGATGCTTGGAAAAGTATTGGATTAAGAACTAATTTTTATCTTCAATATCAGGCTAAAAATGATTTAGAAGTACAAAAAAAATATGGGAAATTAGTTTATAAAATAGCCTCGGTTAACTTTCCTAATTGGGTGAAAAACCTAACCATGCCTACGGGAAAAATTCGCCTTGGCTATATTTCTGCTCACTTGCGTCATCACACGGTAGCGAAACTGTTTCAAGGATGGTTGCAGTGGCGAAATCGAGAACAATTTGAAATTTATTGTTATGGAATAGATATTAATAACACTTTCGATAATTTTACGAGAGAATATCAAGAGCAAAGTGATTATTTTTATCAGTTTGATAATTTAGTTAATATGGAAATAATTGCTCAACATATTTTAGATAATCAGTTACATATTCTGGTTTATTTAGATATTGGTATGGATGCTCGTACTACCCAACTAGCAGGATTGCGTTTAGCTCCAGTACAATGTGTAACTTGGGGACATCCAATCACCTCAGGATTACCAACCATTGATTATTTTATCTCCAGTGAATTAATGGAACCCGCGGAGGGAGATAATCACTACAGTGAAAAATTAATTCGCTTATCTAATTTAGGTATTGCCTATCCCAAACCTTCCCTTCCTCCCCAGAGAAAAACTCGTTTAGATATGGGATTAGCCGAGGATAAAATCATCTATTTAAACTGTCAAAGTTTATTTAAATATCTGCCAGAAAATGACGAAATTTTTCCTAGAATTGCTCGACAAGTTCCCAACAGCCAATTTATTTTTATCTGCCATCGTAGCGAATTTGTCACCCATTGCTTTCAGTCGAGATTAAGTCAAGCTTTTAATAGGTATGGACTCAATTGGCAAGATTATGGGGTAATGATGCCACAATTAGAACAAAATGATTATTTTCAGCTTAACTTACTAGCAGACATCTATTTAGATAACTTAAGTTGGTCGGGAGGAAATACCACCCTCGAAGCCATTGCCTGTCAGCTGCCAGTTGTTACCTGTCCGGGGGAATTTATGCGCGGACGACATTCCTATGCTATCTTGAAAAAATTAGGCATAACCGAGACAATTGCTACGGATAAAAATCACTATATTGAAATTGCTATCCGTTTAGGTTTAGATAATCAATGGCGACAAACAATCAAAGATTATACTAAAGTGAATATCGATACAGTATTTAACGATCAAACCTCTGTAGAAAGTCTAGAAAGATTTTATCAATCTGTAGTAGGAGAAGGTAAATAAAACTTTAGGGTTACATAGGGTTTGCGGCAAAAAGTTTGATAATTTTTGCTTATGGAATCGTGAAATGCTTACTAGGCAACACTTTTAGGACTATTTTGTGGAAAAAACTATCAGTATAGACCTCGTTTCCACACAGAAACCAGAAGAGCCGGTATGGGGAAGAAACCCAGATAAAGTTCATTTTGTCAAGGATTTAAGATACTCTTACCCGGCGTTTAATCCTCTTTCCCAAGAATGATAAGGAGTAGTAAAATAAAAATCTGCTCCTAGTTTCTTCACGAGACTCTTGATGTCCACAAAATTCTTTGACCTACAAGGGTTGATTTCCGATGCGGTTTTGTTCTTGGCCAATCCTGCCACGCTCCGGAATCCCACCACGCTTACTTTTACTTTTCCCCCCGCTTCGACTCTTTCTTTTTCCTCGTCCGGCCGCCTAGGTATTCTTGATGCTCTCCACAATCTCGATAGTTCTGATAGATCATTTGATAGATGGTTTCGTGACTGAGAGATTCTTGACCGGCTCTTTTCAGACGACCCGCATTGACAAAGCGACTGTTCAGTATTCCGAGAAAATCAAGCAGAACGGAAATTCCCCTCTCATAAAGATGAAGTGTAACCTAATTTGGTATCATCCCCAGACGACCGGCTACTGTTGCCTGTTCCCTAAAACCAGAGACTTCGTACCTCACCATTAAGATAAATGCTATATAAAAAAGACGATTGGCAACCTTGCCAAGAATTAGTGATAAAATTACAACATAAACAGTAATTTTTCCTCTAACCATAATCCCTCACCCCCAATAAAATTATGATGCACGGTTTTATTCCCCCACATCGTTATTTTCCCTATCTTACTTGGACAGATATAGATTCAATGCCGGATAAGGAAAATGTGGTAATTATTCAACCCATCGGTGCGATCGAACAACACGGACCCCATCTACCTATTGCCGTCGATGCTGCCATTAGTTTAGGGGTTTTAGGCAAAGCTTTCGAGAAATTAGATACAAACATCGCCGCTTTCGCTTTACCCTGTCTCTACTACGGAAAATCTAACGAACACTGGTCTTTCCCCGGCACGATTACCCTCTCGGCAGCAACCTTATTAACCCTCATTCAAGAGATAGCTGAAAGTCTCTATCGTTCGGGTTTTCGCAAGTTAGTATTAATGAACTCCCACGGCGGGCAACCGCAAGTTATGGAAATTGCCGCTAGGGATATTCATCAACAATATCCCGATTTTTTAGTATTTCCTTTTTTCACTTGGCGAGTTCCCCACAATGCGGCTGCATTATTCTCGGAATATGAATTAGAATACGGTATTCATGCAGGAGATGTGGAAACTAGCATTATGTTATCATTACTGCCAGAACAGGTAAAAATTGAGCGGGCCGTCCGAGAATATCCTCAAGGTTTGCCAGAAAATAGTTTGTTAACTATGGAGGGAAAATTACCCTTTGCTTGGTTAACTAAGGAATTAACTAAAAGTGGAGTGATGGGAGATGCTACTAATGCAAGTAAAGAAAAAGGCGATCGATTACTAGAATCCGTTGCTAATGGTTTGGTAGAGGTGATCGCTGATGTTTATCAATTCCGTCAACCGAAGTTATATTAATAGAAGATTAATTAGAGGTTGCTGAATAAATATAAAAACATTGTTCGATAAGACTTTTAGACTTTTTGTCAATTCAAAAGTGCCAGCGATGGGAGTGATTGGGGGGAAAATTCAGGGACTTTTTCCCTGAAAATTAGGTAATTGACCACCTGAAAATCCCTAAAACCCTACACCCCACACCCTACACCCACGAAAAACTTTTTGCCGCAAACCCTAAATCGGACAGCAAGCTAACTCAGCAATTTAAGCGAAAACTCTGCCATTCTCTAGGATGCCATTCCGGGTTAATCTGGGTTTCGGACGCAATTTTTCGATGACTAAATTTTAAGAGGCAGTATGGAACGCACTTTCTTAATGATTAAACCCGACGGTGTGCAGCGCAATCTGGTGGGGGAAATTATTCAACGCTTTGAAACTAAAGGTTTTACGCTGGTTGGGTTGAAAATGATGCAGGTTTCTAGCGAATTAGCGGAAAAACACTACGCTGTTCATAAGGAAAGACCCTTTTTCCGTTCGTTAGTCGATTTTATTACCTCCTCCCCCGTGGTGGCCATGGTTTGGCAAGGAGAAGGAGTAATTGCCTCCGCTAGAAAAATTATTGGTGCCACTAATCCCCTCAATGCTGAACCGGGTACGATTCGCGGTGATTTTGGCATTAGTGTCGGACGCAATCTTATCCATGGGTCCGATGGTCCAGATACCGCCAAAGATGAAGTTAGTCTCTGGTTTAGCGATGCAGAATTAGCTAATTGGACTCCCGCAATCACTCCCTGGGTGGTAGAATAAACCCCTTTGAGGCAGTCAGGAGCCGGTCGTCAGGAGACAGGAGACAGGAGATTGCTTTTATTTATTCTCCCTTCTCCCCTCTCCCTTCTCCCCATTTCCCCAACCCCCTAATATTCGGAAATTATGACCGTAGAATCCAGCTTACAACAGTTAAAAAGAGCTTCATCGGGACGATTACCCAGCAGTTACGGGGTCTATTTTAAGAATACCCTTGTGGCCCTCTGTCATGCTCTTGAAGATCATATCTTGCAAACTAGCAGCTCAGATAGTACAAATAAACCACTGGTCTTAGTCACCTTTCAACAGGGAAAATGGTATTTACAGGAAGCTGAGCGCTATTTAGATATCGCTCGCTCTTCTCGTCATATTGCGATCGCTGCCGTGGCCGATAGTGGTTTTTCTGAGCATAAAACCGGCAGTTTAGAGAATGTTTCGCTAGTGAACTTAGATAATAGCGATAGTTTGGTTAATGAGTGGAATTTAATCATTCTTTCCCCCGATTACGCCTCCATGGTACTCTGTCATGAGTTATCCCCAGAAGAATACCGGTCCGATAGTCAACCCCAAATAGACACGGAGCGAAAATTCTACGGTTTATGGACATTCGATCGCGATTTAGTCGAAAAAGCCGCTAGGATCTTAATTGAGCGTCTGCATCCCTATAATCCCAGTCTAGCGGCCGATTTAAGCAGACAACAGCAGGAAATTAGTCAAAATATTAATCCCATTCCCACGGATTTAACGGGAGTAGTCTCTCGCATTGTCACCTATCTGCAAACCAGTCAACAGCAGTTAGTCACCGTCAGCAGACAAACGCGAGAATTAAGCGACTTAGAAGGACAAGCATCCCGTTTAAATAAAAATTTGGCCGCTAATAAACTGCAAGCTTTTCTAAGAATGGCTCAAAAGGTCGATGAAAGAGATATTGATAATCCCCTTGCTTCCCTACAGGTGGCCGCTTTAGCGGAAATGTTGGGACAATTGCTCGATTTACCCACCCTGAGATTGCGACGCTTACGATTAGCCGGTTTATTATACCGCATCGGTCTAGCGGAGGCTCCGATCGAAGTTTTTAGACAGCGTGCCAGTCAGTTAGAGGGAGCAAATGCGTTATTTTGGCGGGATAGATCGGTGTTAGGCGCACAATTACTCGCCACTATGCCCGAATTAGCCCCAATTCAACAGATTATTTACCATGAGTTTGAATACTGGGATGGTAGCGGTGTTCCCAACGGCTTAAAAGGGGAAGAAATCAGCCTAGAGTCGAGAATTTTAGGATTATCAGCCTATTTTCAGGAATTAACTCAACCGCGAGGCGACCGACTAGCTCTAGATTTAGGAGAGGCCCTAGAGCGCTGTCAAAATTATAGCGGGATTCGTTTCGATCCCGCTTTGGTAGAAAAATTAAGTTCGGTAATTCGTCTGTGCGAAATGGGATGGATGCAATTACCCGATCGCCCTAGTCAAGTCCCCGCCGTCTGGTTAGAATCAGTTTAGGACTAGACTCCGATGAGACTCTGCATGGCACGTCCCATATTAGCCAGTTTAAAAGCTGCCATGGCCGCGGTCGGTTCGTAGCCGCAATGTACCATACAATCGGCACATTGAGGATTGCCACTGGCCCGACCGTAGTTATCCCAATTGGTTTCTGCTAAAAGTTCCCGAAAGCTTTTGTAATGACCTTCGTTGAGCAGATAACAGGGTTTTTGCCATCCTAAAAGACTATAGCTAGGACTACCCCAAGGAGTGCATTCATAGTCTTGTTCACCGATGAGAAAATCGAGAAAGAGAGGATTATGGTTAAAATTCCACTTTTTCTGCCCTGATTTCCAGGGTGAGAGAATTTCTCGGAATAAAGCTCTAGTTTGCTCCCGTTTCAAGAAACTGTCTTGATCAGGGGCCCACTCATAACTGTAACCGGGGGAAATCATCATGCCATCGATGCCCAAAGTAGCGAGAAAATCGAAAAATTCCTGCATTTCTCGCGGTTCTGTGCCTTCAAAAACCGTGGTATTAGTAGTAACCCGAAAACCTCTCGCTTTCGCCGCTTTAATCCCTTGTACTGCCTTATCGAATACTCCCTCTCGATCCACACAGCGATCGTGATGTGCTTTTAAACCGTCCAGATGGACGCTAAAGGTAAGATAGGGTGAAGGAGTAAATTTATCCAGGCTTTTCTCCAATAACAGGGCATTGGTGCAGAGATAGACAAATTTTTTTCTGTCCACTAAACCCTTGACAATTTCATCGATTTGTGGGTGTAAAAGCGGCTCGCCCCCGGGGATGGAAACCACCGGAACCCCGCATTCTTCCACCGCTGCGAAACATTCTGCCGGGGTGAGATGATTGCGGAGGATTTCCGGGGGATGTTGAATCTTACCGCAGCCAGTACAGGCTAAATTACAGCGAAATAGAGGTTCTAGCATTAAAACTAAGGGAAAACGCTTTTTCCCTGCTAGACGCTGTTTCAAGATATAGGAAGCAACCACTAAAGCTTGTTGCAGTTGGACAGCCATTTGCTCACACCAAAAGGAAAAAGTACCGGACTGGGAGTGATCAGGGGGAAAATTCAGGTACTTTTTCCCTGAAAATTAGGTAGTTGACCACCTGAAAATCGGTAAAACCCTACACCCCACACCCCACACCCTACCACCACCGAAAAACTTTTTCAGCAGACCCTAATTATAGACTGTTAACAGGGCATCAAGGCATAGGAGCCTAGAAAATGGCAAATTGAAGGTAGGTTGGGTTGAAGCATGAAACCCAACACCTGCATGGGTTACGCTACCGCTAACCCATCCTACAAATAATTGTGCCTCCCTACTGATCAGCTTTTATTTATCCGATTAATTGGCCCTTATCACCTTGATCGAGCTGATGACTTCAAGACTAATGACTGCTAACCTTAACGACAATTTTTGATTTTTACAAGAGGTCTATTATGAGTTCTTTAGGCGATCGCTTCAAGAAATTTGCGGGAAAAACTCGCTATGTGGTCTGTCGCTTATTCTTGCATCTCTACGGACAAGAAATCGCACCTCTGATCGGTATTCTTAATCGTACCGGCCGGGAGGCGATCGATTCCGAAGGCGATTTAGAGGTCATGGGAGAGGGTTTAGTAGAAATTTGTCAAAATCTGCTGCAGATGAACCTCTATTGGTTTTCTGTGGCTAATGAGGGTGATGTTTTTTGGAATGAGGGGGAAGCAGGAGACTACGTTAACGAACTGTTTACCGATTCTGCGGCCAGATACCTAAGTGAATCGGTGTCTTCACAAGTGGGGGAAAAGGAACCCTTAACTTTACCCGTCACCGATAACTTAGTTATTATGATCACAATAGCCTTCGAGGGTGAGAGTGCTGCTTTAGAAACTAGCCTAGCCGATCGAGAGGCCCTAGAAGATGGTTTAAAATCAATAATTAACCTCCACTACCAAGGTCGGCTGCGCGCGATTCAGGTACATTTTTCTCCTGCTCAATTGGGAGATGAATTGACCAATGAGCAACTATTACTCAATTTCCCCGAATTACTGCCTTTATAGTCTTAATTTTGCCCTTATGCTGCGCCAAGTAACGACAATCCTTTTAATTCTTACCCTTTGTTGCACAACGGTGGCCTGTGGTTCCTCGTCAAATCAGACTCAGTCACCGTCAGCTAATAACAGTAGTGTAAGACAACAATCCAATCAAGTTAGTAGCGGTCGCTACGAGGTGCAACAAGCTACCTACGATGACGGAGATGGCACTTATACCTTAATGCTGTTAAACACCCCTGCGGGGACTTCTCCCCTCTTTCGCAGCACTAACCTGCAAATGGCTAGATTAACCGAGGAGGACATTGCTAAAGGGGAAAAAACCGCAGTAGAAATCAACGGTGATCAGGCTACCCTGTACATGACCGAAGATTTTAAAATTGAGTATGTCCACAATGTCACGGAAGTGCGGAACAATCCCCAAACCGGACAACAGGAAACCGTGGTGATTCGGCAAGAATCGAGTTTTTGGAGTCCTTTTTTCGGTGCTGTTGCTGGTCAAGCTTTGGGTAGCTTGCTCTTTCGTCCTCAATATTACGTTCCTCCCCTCTATACTCCGGGGGGTGTGATGACCGGTTTTGGTGGTTCCGGTTCCACCTATAATCAGGCAGTAGATCAATACCGGACTAAACATAATAGTCCACCCCCGGCGGTCAAAAATCGGCAAACTCTCCGTTCTACTGGCAATTTACGTCGTTATCCCAGTAATACTTCCTCTAGTCCCAATCGCAGCACCACAACCACCACAAAACCCAGTGGTTCCGGTTATGGTTCCAGTACCCTGAAGAATTCGGGTAAATCTGATAATGTCAAACGTTCTCCTAGTTTCGGTTCCTCCGGTTCCCGTCGTACCCCTAGTCGCAGTGGTTTCGGCGGCAGCAAACGCGGCCGACGTTAGGAGGATTTGACTGGAGTGGTGGAAGATTAACCCTGTCTTCCCCACCTCAGACATTGGGGATGGCAGCTACTTAGAAGCAACCATTTTGCGAATTTCCGAATAGAAAACCGTCTGGCGATCGCCATTGGCCGACTGGATAATACTGGTACGCAATCTCAGATTAGGACTAGCAAACCAGATTCTTTCTTCGATACGATGGTGATTATCCTCGATGGTTAAAGTTAAAGCTTGATCGCTTCTGAGATGATATTCTCCCAGCGCTGCCGATTTACCGTCCGATTTGATTAATTTTCCTTGCCAAGAATTCTCTGAGGGTAGCCAAACTAAATAGCTAGAACCGATTTTTTTCGGTTGTCCATAGTCCACGGAATTATCCCAAGTCGCTTTCCATCCCCCTAGATTGGCCTGGGACTGACAGTTATTTTCTAAACATAATTGCACCACATCGGCAGCATCGGCAGCCAGCAAATCGATGGTGATTTCTGCTTTATTATTGGCAACTTTTTGAGCGGCTAATTGATAACTGGTACGCTGAGAAAACCATTTACCCGCACAGAGATTAATAAATTCTTGAATGTCCATGAATGGCTGTAGGCAAAGATCGATCGCTCTGGAAGAATAGATTATTTATTCTATCCTATCCCTAGACCAATTTTTGCAAGGATAAACGGGCCGCTTCGCGCACTTGCGGATGTTCGTCCTTGACCAAAAATTTTAAGGCCGCGATCGTTTTTTCCGCCGGAAGGTGGCCTAAAGCTTCCGCTAATCGCTGCCGGATTAACCAGTCATCGGAGTTAACAAAGGTTAAAAGCTTCTCGACGGTTTCCACTGCTTTGATTTCCCCAAGAGCGGCAATAGCGGCCTGTTGAATAACCGCTTCGTTACTATCGAGAGCCGATAATAACACCTGTTTAGCCCGAATATCGCCCAAATTGCCCAAAGCGACGGCGGCACTAAAGCGGACTAACCATTGCGTGTCTTCGTAAAAAGCCCGTTGTAGGGGTTCAAAAGCGCGAATATCTTCTAAATAACCTAAGGCCCCCGCAGCATCGGCGCGAATGCCATAATCGGCATCATTGGCTAACAAATCCACTAGGATAGGAAAGCATTCCTCGGTTTGTTTGACTCCCAAAGCAAAGACAGCCATCGATCGCACTGGCAGCATTTCATCATAAAGGACTTTTTTGATCAAGGGTACAGCTTCCTCCGGGGTCACTTCTCGCAGGGATGCCAAGGCCAGCAGACGATCTTTAGAATTGCTACTTTCTAACTGGAGGGCAATGGCTTTTTTATCAGGCTTACTCATTTTTGTCAACCACTTGTAATATTTCTTTAATTCTAACGCAATTCTTGGCAATTCAGAAACGAGAGCGGGGAAAGGATTTCTTGAGGATTTCTTAAGGATTGAGGCGAGAGTTGACTTCCTCCGGGAAACTACAATTTAAGTATGGTAATACGATAAATGCTAGGCTTTCTGATAGATTCAGGAAAAAAATATAAAGCCCCACTCCCCTTCAGGTCAGCGAGGTTGAGATTAAAAAAAACAGATAGCCTAGGGCTAATTAGCTTGTCTAGCGGCAACTGCCACACCTAGACAAGCAGGGGGTGTTATGGTGAGAAATCAAGTTTTTAATACTGGTTCTTTGTAAATCTGTTAAGGCAGGTGCGGAACCCCGCAAGGGAAAGAAGCAGAAACCTAAATCGTGAGGTTTGGGAATCACCGTCCGTTTACGGCGGTGAGGATGTCAAGCTTTCACTTATACCAACGAGGATTTATTGGATAGAGTCTTAGCTTTTACCTACGATCAAATGCTTCTAGATACGGCTGCAAGCGTTAACAATCCGGTTAATGGTCCCGCACTAGGTGGAGACATGAGAGAATGGCCTCTTAATCGAGATTTATTGAATCAAGTGGAAATTGATTATGGCATCAGAGGATCTGGTCTAGATTATGCGGATATCTTTCCGGTGAGGTTACGTCGCTCGCAAATCAGGAGTATGTTGATTGTTGCTGTCCCAAAAAATCCTCAATAGGGGGATTCAACCCGGTGCATCTTGATTTTGTAGAAATACCTAGGGTTTGAACAAGCCAATTGGAGATCGCACTTGCGGCACTGTTCCGCTTACATTATTCGCTAAAAAGCATACAGGATAAAGGTACCTCAGCAATACCGATGACCCCGAACAGGTGTTAAGTCAGGTGTCCCGTTCTCTAGAAACTATCTCCCAAAAACAGGTGCAAAGCAATCTCGCTGCCGCCACCAGTATTCTCGCTGGGTTAGTATTAAATCGAGAGACGATTAAAAAAATCCTTCGGAGTGACATTATGAGAGAATCCGTCATCTATCAAGATATTTTAGAGGAAGGCAGAGAGGAAGGCAGAGAGGAAGGCAGAGAGGAAGGCAGAGAGGAAGGCAGAGAGGAAGGCAGAGAGGAAGGCAAAGAGGAAGGCAAAGAGGAAAAAGCTCGACAAATTGCCCTAAAAATGCTATCTGCTGGTTTTTCTATCCCAGAAATCGCCCGATTTACTGATTTATCCCCCGACGCGATCGAGGAATTACAAAGACAAAAC
>VYKV01000252.1_pt1 | contig 18050 bp, 16 predicted proteins | sample 5114461 | NCBI WGS metagenome assembly VYKV01 (sample SAMN12291816, study PRJNA351875) | freshwater metagenome | isolation source: freshwater lake | place: USA: Michigan, Gull Lake | collected 2011-07-05 | reverse complement strand
AAGATTGAAAGAGTTGATAAAAAATCGTGTCAGTTTTCATGCTTTTATTTTATAGCAGTACCCGCTAAGATTAGGACGTTTTGCCTCCCCCCTAACCCCTAAAATAGCGCAATCCTAATCATTACCGATTAATTTAAGATGTTTCCTTGGCGAACCCTTCCACTCTCTCCCTGATGGGCTTTTTTCCGTATTCATCAATAAAAAACGGAGAATACTTGACAAATTCGGGGGGGGGTATAATTATGATGCTTATTGCTATTAAGCAATGATTTATGGGGTATAAATAGCAATTTTTACCCATTCTTAACCAGGACATTAACTTGCAATCAATCAAAAATGACTAATCAACTGCTAAAAGCCCTTTGCCTTCCCGCGGTGACTTGTGCCGTTTTCAGTGCCATTCCCGCCCATGCCGCCATTTTTACCGCTACCTATACGGGTACTGTTTCAGCAAACTTTGGTGTCGATAACGTTAATGTCGGTGATACTGCGGTTATTACCTATCAGCTTGACAATGGGGGAACTTCCCTGTTGGGCCAAACATGGACCGCGAGTAACATTGTGACTGTCACCTTCAATTTTGGTAATGGGTCCCACGTTACCACCTTTAATCCTAATGGTGGTGATGGGTTGGATTTTAGTGTAGGAAGCTTTGTCACCAATGCCTCAGGACAATTAACGGCTGTTCCTACCGATTGGGAGGATTATAGTAATCTCAATGTCGTCTCAACCAATTCCACACAAACACCTGTAGAATGGTTCGTGAATGGAAGCAATGCCGTTTACTATACTTCGTCCTCCAACAGGGTCGGTTTGACCAATGTATCAGGCAATATCGTTGCTGCTAACTGGACCATTCAACCTGCCCAGACACAGACAACCCCAGAACCAGGTACCCTTTTAGGTTTATTAGCGGTGGGTTCTCTGGGTGCATTGGCTCGCAAACGTCAATAAATGACCAATTATAGTGTAAGGAAGGTTTAAAAGCCTTCCTTTTTGGCTAGGTATCCATCAATAATGAACCCTGCAATTTAACATCTTCGTTACCCTTGGATATATCGGCTAATTGACTGATATTTTCTAACTCAATTGCAGGAACAGTTCGTTTAATTAAACCAGTTAAAACTTTACCTGGTCCCACTTCGATCGCTTTTTCCACACCCACATCCAGCAATTTTAAGATAATTTCTCGCCATCTTACGGAGCTAGTCATCTGCTGAATGAGATAACTTTTTAATTCCTCCGCATCGGTGATCGGTTGGCTAGGATTAACATTAGAAATAACGGGAACTTTTGCAGAACGAAAATTAACTAATTCTAAAATCTGCTGAAACTGAATAGCAGCATTTTCCATCAAGGGAGAGTGAAAAGCACCGGATACTTTTAAGGGCATAACCCGCTTAACTTTCACTTGACCTAATACCAAATCCACCGCTTCAGGAGTCCCAGAAATCACCACTTGTTCGGCACTATTATCATTAGCAATAACTACATTTTCCGTCTGATTAATCACTGTCTCTAGACTGGTGCGATCGAATTTCATTAAGGCGGCCATTTTACCACCTTCGGCCGCATCCATCAAACGGGAACGGTTTTGAACTAGATTTAATCCTGTTTCAAAATTAAACACCCTGGCCGCATACAAAGCCGAATATTCACCGAGACTATGACCGGCAACTAGATCGGGAAAATGACCTTTTTCTTGCAACAAATCCGCTAAAATACTCTCCACCACAAATAAACAAGGTTGGGTATAAAGAGTACGAGATAGAGTTTCTTCATCCCCTTGACATTTTTCCAGGACCGACCAACCGAGGATTCTTTCTGCTATTTCTAATCTCTCTTGGCCAAGCGCACTTTCCGCTAAATCTCCAATCATTCCTAACGCTTGCGATCCTTGTCCCGGGAATATCCACGCTGTTTTCATACGTTCTTAAAATAGATAGATAGATGTGTTTGGGTCAGTTATCAGTTATCAGTTATCAGATGTGAGTTTTTAGTTATCAGTTATCAGTTATCAGTTATCAGTTATCAGTTATCAGTTATCAGATGTGAGTTTTTAGTTTACTGTTTACTGTTTACTGTTTACTGTTTACTGTTTACTGTTTACTGGTTACTGGTTACTGTTTACTGGTTACTGTTTACTGTTTACTGGTTACTGTTTACTGTTTACTGTTTACTGATCACTGAATTAATCTCCCCAACGGAAGATAATCCCACCCCAAGTTAAACCGGCACCAAAGCCAGAAGAAGCAATAATATCACCTTTTTTGACCTTACCACTCCTGACAGCTTCATCGAGGGCTAGAGGAATCGAGGCCGCGGAAGTGTTGCCATACTCGCTGAGATTGCTGATCACTTTTTCCGGAGGCAGTTTCAGGCGCTCGCTCACCGCGTCCATAATTCTTTGATTAGCTTGGTGCAAAACTAACCAATCGATATCACTGGTGGTTAAATTAGCTCGATAGAGAGCTTTTTCGATGACCTCTGGCACTTTCGCCACGGCAAAACGATAGACTTCCCGTCCGTTCATCCTTAGGGGCTTATAGGTCCCTTTTTGAACGCTTACCCCCTCCTTAAGGGGCAATTCTTCCCCCTCATAGGCGAGATTGAGAGAACCATTCTGGCTGCCGTCGCTATGGAGTTCAAAACCGAGAATGTTATCTTTTGTATCATTTGCTTGACAAACCACCGCCCCTGCCCCATCTCCAAAGAGGACACAGGTAGCGCGATCGTTCCAATCCAGCCAACGGGAGAGAACATCGGCCCCGATAACCAAGACATTGCGGTAAGTACCAGTACGGATAAACTGGGTGGCGGTGACTAATCCCACCAGAAAACCCGAACAGGCGGCGGTGAGATCAAAAGCGATCGCCCGATTAGCCCCGATCTGACTTTGAACTTGGGCGGCACTACCGAACAGATCATCGGGGGTAGAAGTAGCCAAGAGAATCAGATCGATGTCCCTAGGCGACACCTGAGCCATTTCCAGAGCCTTAATCGCCGCTTGGGCTGCTAATTGGCTCAAAGACACCGATTGATCCGCTAAATGGCGTTTACCGATGCCTGTACGACTTTTAATCCACTCATCGGAAGTCTCGACAATTTGGCTGAGTTCTTCATTACTGAGGAATTGCGCTGGTGTGGCCGATCCACAACCGGTCATGACGACTGCTGCCCCGAATCCGTTCAAAATAGTCCCCCTTTTCAGTTATCAGTTATCAGTTATCAGTTATCAGTTATCAGTCATCAGTTATCAGTCATCAGTTATCAGTTATCAGTCATCAGTTATCAGTCATCAGTTACCAGATTTGAGTATTAAGTGAGCAGTATTAAATAGCAGTTTCCTACTGTCTTTTCACTGATTACTGATTACTGTTTACTGACCCATTCAAGATGGCTCACAGCTTAATCTTCACCGTTCACCGACAACTTTTTTAATTGATGATGTCAGTTATCAGTGGGTCAGTCATCAGTTACCAGATTTGAGTATTAAGTGAGCAGTATTAAATAGCAGTTTCCTACTGTCTTTTCACTGATTACTGTTTACTGTTTACTGATAACAGCAAAAGGCTGACAGCTTAATCTTCACCGTTCACCGACAACTTTTTTAATTGATGATGTCAGTTATCAGTGGGTCAGTCATCAGTGACTAGATTTGAGTATTAAGTGAGCAGTATTAAATAGCAGTTTCCTACTGTCTTTTCACTGATTACTGTTTACTGATAACAGCAAAAGGCTGACGGCTTAATCTTCACCGTTCACCGACAACTCTTTTAATTGATGATGGTGGTCATTGTAGGCTTGAATGCGCTCAGAAACGCGATTATCAACGGCATTTTTTGCCTGTCGGATAGCGTTAAAAATTGAAGGCGCTTGGGAACTGCCGTGACTGATCACACAGACCCCATCGACTCCAAATAACAGTGCGCCACCGTGTTCCGCATGATCCATGCGTTGTTTGATCTGTTTAAGATTGGGTTTAATTAAAGCCGTCCCGACTTTACCCTGTATCCCCCTAGGTAATTCCTCTTTGAGAATTTGTAGGATAATTCCCCCCACCGCTTCGGCAAATTTTAACAGGACATTACCGACAAAACCATCGCAGACGATCACATCAAATTGTCCCGATAGCACATCCCGGCCTTCCGCATTGCCGATAAAGGGAATTTGCTGGTTATTTTCTAATAATTCGTAGGTTTTTAGGGCGAGATCGTTACCTTTGCTGGCTTCTTCGCCAATATTGAGTAACCCGACTTTCGGTTCTTCAACACCCATAACGTATTTACTGTAAATTGTCCCCATTAGGGCAAACTGCTCTAAATATTTGGGTTTACAGTCCACATTCGCCCCGACATCGAGGATAATCACCGATTTACCCGCTAACATAGTCGGCAGCACCGCACCGATCGCCGGGCGATCGATTCCTTTTAAACGACCTAAACGCAGTAACGCTGCCGCCATGGCTGCCCCGGAGTGACCGGCGGACACCACCGCATCGGCGCGATTTTGTTTGACTAAATCCATGGCCACATTAATCGAGGCCGCTGGTTTGCGACGGATAGCGGTGATCGGTTCTTCGTCCATGGCCACCACTTGCTCTGCGTGGACGATGGTGAGATTCTTGGGACGGGGATGATGCTGGAAATAAGCCTCAATCCGTTCAGAATCGCCGACTAATAATACTTCTACATCTAATTCTTCGGAAGCTCGCATCGATCCCGCGATAATCTCGTTGGGAGCGTGGTCACCTCCCATCGCATCTACCGCGATTCTTGCCCGATTTAATGCCGTTTCTGCCATTGAGTCAGTGGGATAGAAATCTTTAATAAGTTGAGCGGCAGCTCTTGACAAAAGCTGGCCGATCGAGGATTAGTGTTTTCTGATCGAGCAATTGTTAAAAATTACCAATCATCTCTATACAATAAGGCATCATTGCGATTAAGGAAAAGATGTTCTCAGTTTTTAATTTGGCAGTTTTCGGCTTTCTCTTGGGTTGGTTGGGGGGGCAATCCCAACCGATCGCCAATATTCCCCTAATTTCTTGGCAAAATCAACCTATTTTCCACCTTCCCACCGCTCCCGATCCCCGGGTGGCGGCGATCGTGGCCGATTATCTGCAAGACTTGACTAAAAAAGGTTTAAACTCTAGTCAACAACGGGTCTTAATTGAGACGGAATGGGCTGATTTAGCTGATCATCAGGGTAATCTGCCCGCTTCGGGGGCCTCTTTAACTAAAATCGCCACTACTCTCGCCGCCGTGGAAACCTGGCCTCTCGATCATCGTTTTGCTACTCGTTTTTACAGCACGGGAGAGGTAAAAAACGGGGTGTTAGAGGGAGATTTAATTATTGAAGGGGGAGGGGATCCTCTGTTTGTCTGGGAAGAAGCGATCGCAGTGGGCAATGGCCTCCATCAATTAGGCATCCGTCAGGTCAAAGGCGATCTGATCGTTACGGGTAAATTCGCCATGAATTTTCAAACCGATCCCCTCAAAGCGGGAGAATTGCTGAAAATTGGGCTTGATCAATCGAAATGGTCAAAAGAAACCCAAAAAGCTTTTCAGAGCCTTCCTAGCGGCACACAAGCCCCACAGGTGAAGATTTTGGGCATGGTTCGAGCCAGTCAAATTCGCCCCGAAAATGCCCGATTATTGTTGCGTCATCAGTCCTTGACTTTAACGGAACTGTTGCGTCAGATGAATATTTATAGTAATAACGTCATGTCAGAAATGTTAGCGGAGTTGCTCGGCGGCCCGGCGGCAGTGGACGCAATTAATACTAAAATTACCGGGGTAGGAGCGGAGGAAATTCAATTAATTAATGGTTCGGGATTGGGTGTAGAGCCAATCAACCGATACAAGTCGCCGATTTATTTCCGGTGGGGGGACGCGATACCAAAGGAACTATGCAGTGGCGCGCCATTCCCAAAGGAGTGGTGATTAAAACTGGAACTTTGGCCCAAGTTAGCGCTTTAGCCGGAGAAATTCCCACCCAAGAAAGGGGTAAAGTTTGGTTTGTGATTATGAATGCTGGTAGTAGCAATATCGAGGGATTCAGAAATCAGCAGGATCGGGTGTTACAAGCTTTAGATCAACACTGGCAAATTCTCCCGGAAGCCACTAAAGGATCGATTCCGCCAAGGGCCTTTTTAGGTGATCCTAGTCGGGTAAGTCAGGGTTTCTAAGGGGTTGATATCAACTTGACAATCAAATTTAGTTTGGTGGGGAGGAACTTTGAGAAGGTTTTGGACTTACTTTTCTGGAGAAGCTGACTACTTTTCTGCCACTCTCTCCTTGCCTTTGCTGCCAATCGGCAAACATCGTATCTCAATCATAGTGACAAAATTTTGCCAGTTTTTCCTGAAATTGAATTTTTAAGGATAAAAACACATTTGCGGCAAAGCAAGGGATTCTTCCCAACCCATCATGAGATTGAGACATTGTACCGCTTGTCCCGATTGTCCCTTAACTAAATTATCGATCGCTGACATCACTATCACTCGATCGGTTCTCGGATCCACTTCAATACCGAGATAACATAAATTAGTGCCACAGGCCCATTTAGTTTGCGGATAGACTCCCCCCGGTAGGATTTTGACAAAGGGAGAAGCGCGATAAAAAGCATTGTAGATAGTGATCAAATCATCCCGCACCAGATTGGGATCCCGCAAAGTTGCATAGACTGTGGACAGGATACCCCGGACCATGGGCATTAAATGGGGAGTGAACTGAACGCGCACCTCATGACCGGCTAAATCACTGCAAATCTGCTCGATTTCAGGAGTATGACGGTGTTTTCCCGCTACATTATAGGCCCCGATCGAACTATCTGCTTCTGCCAATAACATATTAATCTTAGCTTGTCTTCCTCCCCCCGAAGTTCCCGATTTGGCATCAATAATCGTGGTTTCCGGGACAATTAAACCCTGTTTTAACAGGGGAGAAATCGCCATTAAACTAGCAGTAGGATAACATCCGGGGCAACCGATCAAAGAGGCATTTTTAATATCTTCCCGATAAAGTTCCGGTAAACCGTACACAGCCGTAGATGCGATCGCTTGATCCTGACGTTCCTTGCCATACCATTTACTATAGGTTTCTAGGCTAGTAAAACGATAATCTGCCGACAGATCCAACACTTTACACCCTTTAGCGATCAAAGGAGGGGCTAAATCACAGGCTAAACCATTGGGTAAACCCAAGAAAACCACTTGACAACGGGAGGCAATTATCTCTAAATCGATCGCCTCCACATTAAGATTAATACTATGACCGAGATGGGGATATAAATCACTGTAGGGTTTTCCAGCGCTACTATCGCCCCCCAGATACACTAATTCGACAAGGGGATGTTCTTTGAGCAAACGTACCAACTGTACGCCACCATATCCCGAAGCGCCGACAATACCCACTGAAACCTTCTGTCCTTGCGTCATTTCCCTTATTCCTAAAAATTCTTATCGTTAATATAACGCTTTAGTATGGCTGAATTTTAGCCTAACCAGCAGGATTTAAATCAAAAAACTTCCTGTAAAAATCTAGTATCTCGGCCGGGTTGTCCATAAACCGTCAATTTCTCTTGATCAATAGGCAGTTATCTTAATGATGAGGTACGAAGTTTTCGTTTGAGGGAATCTGTCATATTTACAATTTTGAGCGCACTGTAAATTCATAATCTCCTCCCGGTTCTAATTGATAATCGTAGCGTTCTAAAAACCGATTCAAGGGTTCAAAAATCAAAGCCCTACCTAGAGAAGGTTGTACTAATAACTTGCCTTGAAGAAAATGCCATTGAAAACGCCATTGATATTGTTCCGTCCGCACTTCTCCCTCTAATTTACCCGTTTGCCAAGATTGCTTAATTATCCGCACATAAGCCGTGCTTTCTGGTCGATTGCCGCTACTCACCTGAACTCTACCTATAGATTAAATATCAAACATTAAGATAGCGAATTAATCCTTGTTTGTCATTACTTGAGCTAATTTTCTCGACTTTATTCTGGGGCAGTGACTTCATTAACCTTAGAAACCAAGACATTTAATTGAAAAGGTCGCCCCATTTCCTTAGTAATGAATTCTTCCAACAATTCTACCTGTCTGGGGGTAATACTTTCCGCAGTTCTTACTACTAATCTCACCCGGGGAGGTTGCTTGAGCCAATTAATCGAAGATTCCAATAATTCTGCCCGTTGAAAAGTAATCGTTCGTTGTAATAAAGCTTTTTTGAGCAACCTTTCTAAGCGAGCTTGATTGGCCAGAGTTGCAAAACTTATTCCTAACGGAATTAGCAAAACTGCTGTCAGGATAGAAGTCAAAATTAGAGCGTTACGCGCCCGATGAAAATTAGAATAACCTGCCAGCAAAAAGACCAACAAACAGGAGAGAGCAATGCCTAATAAATTGGTAATATATAACAGAGTTGCCCCCAAACTTAGAACCCAATTCCCTTGGGATAATCCTAAACCAATCGTACAAACTGGCGGCATTAAAGCCACGGCGATCGCTGTTCCCGCTAAAGTACCTGAAATTTTCGGTTCTATTTTAGCATAACCACTGATTGCCCCCGCGGTAATTGCTACTCCTAAATCTAAAAGATTCGGTTGAGAACGAGCTTGAATTTCACTACCAAATTCAGAAATTCCGATCAATAATCCCAGCAACCAAGCTATCGCTAAAGCGATAATCGTACCGACTAAAATTGCCAAGGCCGACTTACGAATTAATCGCCAACTGCCAATTAAACCACCAAAAGCCAGACTACGAATCGGCAACATCAAAGGGGCAATAATCATCGCCCCAATAATCACTGCCGCACTATTGGCGACTAAGCCAAAGGTAGCGATCGCACAAGAACTGACAATCAAAGCTAGATAGGGAAAATCGAGGGACGCTTCTAACCATAAATCGCGCCACATAGTCCGCGATTGTTGCCAGGTCAAGGGTTTTCTTGAGAACCACGAGTAGGGCCGTTCTTTTCTCGTCATGGGGCTGAGGAAGATTGACTTTTCTTTTACTTATAGCTTTTTTTGTCTAATCAATGTATATTTGTCTCATTTTCTTTAACTAATCTTACGTTTTTTTTCTTCGCCTCCATTGATGAAACCTCATGACCAATTTGCTAAAAACTATCTGGAAGAATTATTATCGCCTCTAGGCCAGGTAGAAATTAGCAAGGAAATTACCGACGAAAACCGACAAATTGATCTATTTTTTTCGCCTCATCCAGATCGGCAAATAACTGTCGATAATCTAGGATTATTAGGTCAAATTGCCCTAAATAGCGCTCTCCTAGAACCCTATCGTAATTCTCCCACTCGTGCCGATGTGCGTAATTGTCTGGCGAAATTAACCGCCGTTTTTGCTGAACTACAGCGACAGGCCAAACGAGAAAATAGCCCCTACAATGAGGAAAATTTGCCCCGTTTATGGATTCTTGCCCCTCTGGTTAGTGAAACTATATTAAACGGTTTTGGGGCGGCCTTAGACCCGAATTGGCCCGAAGGGGTGTATTTCTTGCCTCCTTTACAGCGCACGGCTATTATTGTGATCAATCAACTTCCTGTTAATTTTCACACCCTCTGGTTAAGGTTATTGGGTAAGGGTAAAACTCAGAATCAAGCCGTGCGAGAGTTGCTAGAATTACCAATAGGGAACAACTACCGTCAAAATGTCATAGAACTATTAGTTAGTTGGCGGGTGAGCGTGGAAATACAAAATATTTTAGAAGAAGAAGATCGAGAGGTGTTTATGACGTTATCCCAAACTTATCTGGAATGGAAAGAAGCAGTGAGACGACAAGCTCTTGAAGAAGCTCTTGAAGAAGGTCTTCAAGCAGGTCTTCAAGCAGGTCTTCAAGAGGCGCGTCGGGGGATGATCGAAAATTTACTACAAGTGCGCTTTGGACAGTTAGTTGACATCCTCACCGCCGTAAACGGACGGTGATTCCCAAACCTCACGATTTAGGTTTCTGCTGACACCGCAAGTCCTGCGGCCAAAATGTTTTTACTGGCGTTAATATCTCGGTCATGGTGAGTCCCACAGTCTGGACAGTCCCATTCTCGAACATTTAACGGCATTTTCTCAGCTAATCCCGTGATTGAGGGATTGTTATCCTTATCCCCCAGCGAATCTAGCCGTTTATTAATCGAATCCGCCCGCGAGGAGCTATTTGAGCGTTTTCACGATATAACCCCCCAGTAGATGGGAGCGCCAGAGCAGTAACCAGTCAACAGTCAACAGTCAACAATGAAATATGATTTGCCGATCACTGATGACTGGTTACTGATCACTGATCACTGAATTTACCGTTTAGCGGCAACAATGGCAAAAACGGTGGTATGGGGATCGTCTTTTAAAGTCACCCCTTCTGGCATTTTCAAATCACCCACGAGCAGGGATTGCCCCACACCGATCTCCGAAACATCAAATTCGATCACTTCCGGGATATTATCGGCAATACAGGAGACATTAACTTCGTTGACGAACTGTTCGATTAAACCGCCCTGTTTAGTTCCGATCGCTTCTCCCATGGCTTTAATCGGAACAACGATATCGAGCTTACCGTGGGCAGATACCGAGAAGAAACTGAGGTGATAGAGATTTCTTTTCCAAGGATGAGATTGTACCTCTTGGATCAAAGCTTTTCCCGTCCAGGGCATTTCGGGAACATTCACATCCACCAAGGTATTATTTACCGAGGCCTTTTTGAGCAGGGTTAAGGCCGCTTTTTCTCCCACCACGAGGGAAACCGATTCCGTGCCGCTGTGGCCGTAGAGAACCGCCGGGATCAAACCCTGACGACGTAGGGCCCTGGGGTTAATATTTTCGGGTCTTTTTTGACATTCAACGCTAACTTGCATAGTTGACTAATCCTCTTTGGCAATGATTTAAAATTCGTAATTATCCCAAGGCGAGCCATTTTCGTCCAAAAGAGCGCGTTTTGGCCCGTGAATGGGGTCTTCAACGATAATAGTTTGGTCGCGACTAGCTCCTAGGGAGATAATCGCGATCGGTACTTCCATGATCGCCCCCAGGAATTTTAGATAATCGAGGGCCTGTTTGGGCAGGTCTTCCAGACTGCGACAATCACTGGTGGGTTGTTGCCACCCCGGCATCGTTCGGTAAATCGGTTGACAACGGGCGAATTCCCCGGCACTGCTGGGTAAATGGCGACAGGTTTGGCCGTCCAATTGGTAGGCGACACAGACTTTGATTTCCTCTAGGGTATCGAGAACATCTAACTTGGTGATCGCTAGACAGTCTAAACCATTGATTCGCACCGCGTAACGACCGATAACCGCATCAAACCAACCGCAACGACGACGACGGCCGGTGGTGGTCCCGAATTCCGCCCCACGATCGCACAATAACTGCTCGATCTCCCCCTCTAATTCCGTGGGAAATGGACCTTCGCCTACCCTAGTGGTGTAAGCTTTAGCCACACCGATCACTCGATCGATTACCGTCGGACCGATGCCAGAACCCACACAAGCACCGCCGGCGATCGGATTGGAGGAGGTAACGTAGGGATAGGTTCCGTGATCGAGGTCGAGTAAGGTTCCTTGGGCCCCTTCAAAGAGAATATTCTGACGCTTGCGGATTGCTTCGTAGATTTTTAAGGAACTATCGACCACATGGGGACGCAGTTTCTCGGCATATTCTAGATATTCCTCGATCACCGTCTTCGCATCTAAAGGCGGTAAGTTATATAACTTTTCTAAAATGACGTTTTTATAATTGATCGTCCATTCTAGTTTTTGCCGCAGATTCTCGGTATTCATCAAGTCGATGACTCGAATGCCGATGCGCTCGGATTTGTCGGCATAGGTGGGGCCGATACCCCTTCCCGTGGTGCCGATTTTATATTTACCCCGTTTTTCCTCGGATGCTTGATCGAGCAGCCGATGATAGGGCATAGTGACATGAGCCGTTTGCGAGATATAGAGATTGTCGGTGGTGACATTGAGGGCGTGTAATTGCGCCATCTCTTTGAGTAACACCGAGGGATCTATGACTGTTCCCGAGCCGATTATACATTCCGTATCTGGGTAGAGAATCCCAGAGGGAATTAGATGGAGTTTGAACGTTTGATCCTCGACGACGACGGTATGACCCGCATTTACGCCACCTTGAGAACGCACCACTACATCCGCCGATCGACTCAGCAGATCCGTGATTTTTCCTTTTCCTTCGTCGCCCCACTGAGCGCCGATTACAATAACGTTAGCCAAGGTATTTTAGTCTAGCTAAAGTTCACACAAACTACTATTATCCCTCTTGGCGAATACAACTGTCAAGTTATCTCTCTTAGCTAATTGTAGGGAGAAGGCGAGGGTAAAACTCGCCTATTTTCAGGGTTTATTGACCTTCCCGACTGATTTGACGCTCGATAGTTTCGATAGCGGCATTTAATCCCGCTAGACGGGTTTCGAGGTCATCGCGCATCCATTTGAGGAATGTTAATTTACGCTCTTGACATTCTTGGCGGGAAGTGCTGCCACAAGTGTTGAAGAAGAAGGGAAACATAGACTAAGGGGCCTGCTATAACTCTACGTCTCCTATCTTGACGAAAATTTTCAAAAAAGTCTAATCGTTAAGTCGCCATAATAACCACAGACCTAACCCAAAACCGAAAAAATTAGGCAGCCAGGCAGCTAGGAAGGGGGAGAGGGTGGCGGTTAGTCCCAAGCTACCCACTAAGAAGTTGAAAAGATAATAGAGAAAAACAATAGCGACACTGAGACCGAAACTGGTTCCCCGACCGATTCTTTGCGGTAGAGAACCCAAGGCACAACCTATGGTAGCAAAGACGATACAGACAAAGGGAAAGGCGATTTTTTGCTGGATTCGCACTTGAAAAAACCTGACTCTCTTATCATCGCCACTGAGTTTGAGCAGTTGTACATATTCGATCGCCTGTGGTATGTTCATCTCGTAGGGATCGCGGCTTTGACGAGCAAAATCGAAAGCGGAGCGAGATAAAGCGATTTTTTCGGCTTTAAAGGGGATAACTTGGCTATAGGAGGCGTTAGGGGGGGTTAATTCATAGATAATGCCGTTAAAAAAGTCCCAGACGTTATCGACGGCATTCCAACGGGCCGAATCGGCGATAATAATTTGATTTAATTCTTGTTTTAGCCAACGGATAACGGTGACGGTTTTCATCTTTTCCCCGTCAAATTGTTCGGCATAAAATAAACTTCTTAAATTGCGATTAATCGCACCATTTTCTAGGGTTTTTATTTCATAATCGGGATAATAAAAATCTTTATTTTTCCAAAAACTTGCTTCTTTATTAATTTTCTGCACTAAAATTTCTGTGGCTCGATAATTAGCATTGGGAACCACATATTCATTTAATAAAAATGTCACAACTGTAACTATTAAACTCAGGCAAAAAGTGGGTATAAAAAGACGATAAAGAGTGACTCCACAGCTTTGCAGGGCAACGGTTTCGCTATCACTACTTAAACGACCGTAGGTGATTAAAGTGGCCAGCAAAAGAGAAACTGGTAGGGAATAAGTGACAAATTCTGGGACTTTTAACAGGAGAATTTCTAGGGCCGAAGCGAGGGGTAGATTCGCATCAACTACCTGATTAGCTAAATCGGAAAGATTCCCGATCGCTACTCCCAAAGAGGCAAATAAACCAACACTAAATAAAAATGGGGGTAGTAGTTGGCTGATCAGATAGCGATCAATGAGGGCAATACCTCTATTTACCCAGTAAGAAATCTTTTTCTTAATCATTGATTTTGGTTAACTCACTCCTATTTCATCCCATTTCCTAACCCGCAGCCGTCTTGCTTACACCTTCGGTTAGCCTATCATATTTTGTCTTTGACGAAAAACACCGCCGGAAGTTGTATGATTGCGGGGAGAGTGGACATAAGTAAGGATTTGGGCAAGTGTAGATAAGTAGTGGTGCAAAATTAATTTCTTGGTTAGGATAGGCAAAAGGCAAGAGGCAAAAGTCAAGAGGTGGTTAGATATGTGTAATTAATTTTTCCTAGGTACTTAATTTTTCTGTTCCTATTCCCCGATTATCCCGAGGTGAATTATGCTGCTAAACTGGCAAACTTTTACTATTCATAAACGAGTACCTTTAAGGATTAGTCGCGGCACTACCAGCGAAAATACTAATATCTGGCTGAAAATTAGCGAGGAAAATATCGAAGGTTGGGGAGAGGCATCCCCTTTTGATATTACCAGCGAGGAGAAAAACCCCGATAAAATCCTGCAAGAATTAAACTCGATCGCTCCTATTTTACAATCTTTTCACCCCTGTCAACGCCAAGAAATTGAGAAAATTTTATGGCAAAATCAGATATCTTCGGCTACTCGTGCCGCTATTGATATGGCACTGCACGACTGGTTAGGCAAAAAAGCTAATTTACCTCTCTGGCAAATTTTTGGACTCGATCGCTCTTTGATTCCGCCAGTTTCTGTTACTATCGGTTTAAATTCTCCAGAAAATGTGCAGAAAAGGCTGTTAGATTGGCTAGAAATCGGCGATTTTAGCTTATTAAAAGTCAAATTAGGCTCACCGGACGGTATAGAAGCCGATCGAGCCATAATTCTGGCCATTAAAGAAATTGTCCCCCATTTGCCCCTAACTGTCGATGCTAATGGTGGTTGGCAATTTAGCGATGCGGTGAAAATGTGCCAATGGTTAGAGGAAAAAGGCGTTATTTATGTGGAACAACCCCTATCCGTCGGACAAGAACGAGATTTAATTGATTTATACCAAAAATCGCCCCTACCTATCTTCGTCGATGAAAGCTGTTTTTCTAGTCAAGATATCCTGAAACTGGCCGATCGAGTCCACGGCATTAATATTAAACTAATGAAAGCCGGTGGATTAGCCGAAGTGCAGAGAATGATTCATGTTGCCCAAGCTTGCCGACTGCAAATTATGTTCGGATGTTACTCTGATAGCAGTTTAGCCAATACTGCCCTAGCACATCTTGGCCCGCTTGTCAACTATCTTGACCTAGATAGTCATTTAAATTTACGCGATGATCCCTTCACGGGATTAAGCTTAGAAAAGGGACGTTTACAACCAAATAATTCACCCGGTTTGGGTGTTAGTTTACGGATAAAAGATGACTAATTATTTGACTCCTGACAAGAAAGTAGCGATTCTTCTCCACGAAGGAATCAAAGGAACTCGCGGCAAAACCGGATTAAGTTATCTGCGTTACGGGAAAGCGCAGGTAGTGGCGATTATTGACGCAGAAAGCGCCGGCAGCACCTTAAAAGAAGTGGCTGGAATCGATCGCCCCTTGCCGATTGTCGCTAGTGTTAAGGAAGCTTTAACCTATCATCCCGATACTCTGTTAATTGGCATCGCACCATCAGGAGGCATTTTACCCCCCCATTGGCTAGAAGAAATTAAAGAGGGGGTAAATGCGGGGTTATCCCTCGTTAATGGTCTCCATACACCCCTAAAACCCCTTTTTCCTCAGCTTAAACCAGATCAATGGATTTGGGATATCCGTCTGGAACCCCAAGACTTAAAAATTGGGCAAGCGCGGGCGAAAAATTTAACCTGTCAGCGTATTTTAACCGTAGGCACGGATATGAGTGTGGGCAAAATGTCCACTAGCATCGAATTACATCGGGCAGCCCAAGAAAAAGGGCTAAAATCGCAATTTTTAGCCACTGGACAGGGGGGAATTATGATCGCAGGGAAAGGTGTACCCTTGGATGCAGTGCGCGTTGATTATGCCACTGGTGCGATCGAGGCTTTGGTGTTAGAATCGGCGGAAAATAACGATATTTTGTTTATTGAGGGTCAAGGCTCGCTATTACACCCCGGTTCGACTGCTACCTTGCCCTTAATGCGTGGCAGTCAACCAACGGGGTTAATTCTCGTCCATCGCGCCGGACAAATTCATATCAAGGATTTACCCGATATTCTCATCCCTCCCCTAACAGAAGTGATTAAACTCTACGAAATGACTGCCAGCGCCGGGGGAAGTTTCGGGGAGGTGAAGGTAAAAGGGATTAGTTTAAATACTTTTCATCTTAGTCCGGAGGCGGCAGTTAAAGCTATAGAAGCTGTGCAGGAGGAAACGGGGTTATTTTGTACCGATGTTGTCCGTTTTGGTGGTCAAGGGTTATTATCAGTGATCAGTGATCAGTGAGCAGTAATCAGTAATCAGTGATTACACCAACCACAGTCGATGGTGCTGCGTTACTAGGTTTTACTAAATCCTGATTTGAAAAAATTTTCTCTTGACAAAAGCCCCTTGACATGACATTATATTCATAATGGAAAATCCGTGCGTATGCAGACGCTATTTTCCCATGGTCTTAACTATGATTGGTTCATTCAATCAATCTTCATCTCTAATCCACTCTTAACTAGCTCCCTAATCACAGTCCATCACACCAACCACAGTCGATGGTGCTGCGTTACTAGGTTTTACTAAATCCTGATTTGAAAAAATTTTCTCTTGACAAAGGCGACTTGACATGATATCATATTCATGATGGAAAATCCGTGCGTATGCGAACTCTTTCTTCAAGTCTCAATAATCGCCAATAAAAGCTTAGATAACGATAATTGTTTTAAGGATTGAGAACCATGAACCATCAAAGAGAGTTTTATGTTGTCATTGAACGAGATGAGGATGGATATTATGTTGGGGAAGTTCCTCAACTTCGGGGTTGTTACAGTCAAGGGGAAACGATTGATGAATTGATGAAGAATATCAGGGAAGTGATTGAACTTTGCTTGGAAGATGACAATCCTGAAGATGTATGGGAGTTTGTTGGAATTCAAAAGGTGTCTATCTGATGCCAAAATTACCGATATTAACCGGTGATGAAGTTATCAAAGCTTTAACTAATGCTGTAATTCCAATCTTGATTTAAGCTTAATTTCCCCTGGCTAAATATAATACAAAAAATCTTAGTCCCTTTTGACTAGAAATCTTAACTATGATTGATGTGATTATTTGATTGACTATGATTCGTTCATTCATTCAATCTTCATCTCTAATCCACTAGGGTTAGGCATTTACTTTTCAGAAACTCTTAACTAGCTCCCTAACCATAGTCCATCAGATGATTACACCAACCACAGTCGATGGTGCTGCGTTACTACGTTTTACTAAATCTGGATGTTGTCAAATTTTCTCTTGACAAAAGCCTCTTGACATGACATTATATTCATAATGGAAAATCCGTGCGTATGCAGACGCTATTTTTCAATGGTCTTAACTATGATTGATGTGATTATGTGATTGACTATGATTCGTTCATTCAATCAATCTTCATCTCTAATCCACTCTTAACTAAGTCCCTAACCATAGTCCATCACACCAACCACAGTCGATGGTGCTGCGTTACTAGGTTTTACTAAATCCTGATTTGAAAAAATTTTCTCTTGACAAAGGCGACTTGACATGATACTATATTCATAGTGGAAAATCCGTGCGTATGCAGACCCTATTTTCTCCTGGTCTTAACTATGATTGATGTGATTATGTGATTGACTATGATTCGTTCATTCCATTCAATCAATCTTCATCTCTAATCCACTCTTAACTAGCTCCCTAATCACAGTTCATCATTCCAATCATTCCAACCACAGTCGATGATTGGTAATCACAGTTCATCATTCCAATCATTCCAACCACAGTCGATGATTGGTGGTGCGTTACGACGGATTGTTAGCTTGAAGTTAAAGCAGAAATTTTGGCCGTCTAACGCACCCTACTGGACTGTTTCAGCTAATTTGGTGTATTAGAAAAATGCTATAAATTGTATAATCTAAGACTTTAAGCCGAAATCTATTGCCCTATTTTAGCTGAAACAATCCACTACATTATCTGGATGTTGTCAAATTTTCTCTTGACAAGGGCGACTTGACATGATACTATATTCATAATGGAAAATCCGTGCGTATGCAGACGCTATTTTCCAATGGTCTTAACTATGATTGATGTGATTATTTGATTGACTATGATTCGTTCATTCATTCAATCTTCATCTCTAATCCACTAGGGTTAGGCATTTACTTTTCAGAAACTCTTAACT
>VYKV01000015.1_pt1 | contig 18364 bp, 26 predicted proteins | sample 5114461 | NCBI WGS metagenome assembly VYKV01 (sample SAMN12291816, study PRJNA351875) | freshwater metagenome | isolation source: freshwater lake | place: USA: Michigan, Gull Lake | collected 2011-07-05 | reverse complement strand
ACCGAGATATTAACGCCAGTAAAAACATTTTGGCCGCAGGACTTGCGGTGTCAGTCTGTAGAGCGACCATAAGACCAGAACAGAGTAAATCTGTTAAGGCAGGTGCGAAACCCCAGCGATGGGAAGAAACAGAAACTTAAATCGTGAGGTTTAGGAATCACCGTCCGTTTACGGCGGTGAGGATGTCAACAGTAGGGAGGCACAATTATTTGTAGGATGGGTTAGCGGTAGCGTAACCCATGCGGGAGTTGGGTTTCATGCTTCAACCCAACCTACGTTCTCCACCTACCTACTCCCTATCTACCCACTTCATAATTCATAATTCATAATTCCCTCTCCCCACTTCCCCACTTCCTATTCCCTCGGGACAGAAAAGGGGTAAGATAATAAGTTTAGTGATAAGATGACCGAATTGTAAGCGGGGACTTGATATGGCAGAAACCCTATTATTTAATGCTTTGCGACAGGCGATCGATGAGGAAATGGGCCGCGACCAGACAGTATTTGTTTTAGGTGAAGATGTGGGTCATTACGGCGGTTCCTACAAAGTTACCAAAGATCTCTACAAAAAATATGGCGATTTAAGGGTTTTAGATACTCCCATCGCTGAAAATAGTTTTACGGGCATGGCAGTGGGGGCAGCCATGACGGGATTACGTCCGATTATTGAAGGCATGAATATGGGTTTTCTTCTCCTTGCCTTTAACCAAATTGCCAACAATGCCGGGATGTTACGTTATACTTCTGGCGGTAATTTTAAAATCCCCATGGTTATCCGCGGTCCGGGGGGTGTGGGGAGACAATTAGGTGCGGAACATTCCCAACGTTTAGAGGCCTATTTTCACGCAGTACCCGGACTAAAAATTGTCGCTTGTTCCACTCCCTACAACGCCAAAGGTTTATTAAAATCGGCGATTAGAGATAATAACCCCGTGCTTTTCTTTGAACACGTTCTTCTCTATAATCTCAAGGAAAATTTACCTGATACCGAGTATCTTTTACCCCTAGATAAAGCGGAAATCGTTCGCCCGGGAGAAGATATCACCATTCTCACCTATTCGCGGATGCGTCATCACTGTTTACAGGCATTAAAACAGTTAGAAAAAGATGGCTACGATCCAGAAATTATCGATTTAATTTCCCTGAAACCCTTTGATATGGAGACGATCGCCGCTTCGATTCGCAAGACTCACAGGGTGATTATCGTGGAAGAATGTATGAAAACGGCGGGAATTGCTTCCGAGTTAATTGCTTTAATTAATGAGCAGTTATTCGATGAATTAGATGCCCCTGTGTTAAGATTATCTTCCCAAGATATACCGACACCTTATAACGGTAATCTAGAAAGATTGACGATTATTCAACCTAATCAAATTGTCGAAGCTGTCCAGAAAATGGTTAGCGATCGCATTTAACAAATTCTCCTTTTGATACCGAAGTTATGCAGAGACAAAATTGGTTATTGTTACTGATCATCGGCCTAGTTGTTGCCTCGATCGTCATCCTGATTAAGTTACCCCTACAATTAGGTTTAGACCTGCGCGGTGGTAGTCAATTAACCATTCAGGTTAAACCCACTGAAACCGTCAAAACCATTCAACCTAATGATTTAAAAGCGGTACAAAATGTGATTGAAAACCGCGTTAATGCCCTCGGTGTTTCTGAATCATTAGTGCAGACTGTGGACAGTAAAAATCAGGTAATCGTGCAACTACCCGGGGTCACAAATCCCAAAGAAGCTGAGAGAAACTTAAATGTTCAGGCCCAATTAGAATTTCGTCAGCAAAAACAAGGTACAGAAGGAGAATTTCGGGCTGAATATTCAATTTTTCAACAAAAAAAAGCGGAATTAGCCGCCCTCAAAGCCGAGAATAAACCCGAAAATGCCGCTAAAATTGCCGAACTAGAACAATCTCTGCAAAAATCTAAACAGGCAATTTTAAATTTATTTGAATCGGTGGACTTAACTGGAAAAAATCTGCAAAATGCCACTATTAGTTCCACCCAAGGGACCAACTGGGAAGTGGCCATTACCTTCGACTCGGAAGGGGGCAATAAATTTGCCGAACTGACTAAAGCGATCGCGGGTACTGGTCGCAGTATTGGGATTTTCCTCGATAATGAATTAATTAGCGCCCCTGTGGTTGATGTGCAGTTTGCCCAAACGGGAATTACAGGAGGCCGGGCCGTGATTACCGGTAATTTTACCGCCGAAACTGCCAACGATCTAGCGATTCAATTGCGCGGTGGTTCCCTCCCTTTCCCCGTTAAAGTGGAAGAAATTCGCACCGTTGGGGCAACTTTAGGCCAAGATAGCATCCGTCGCAGTATCTACGCTGGTTTAGTGGGTTTACTGTTAGTTTTAATCTTCATGGCGGTTTATTACCGTTTACCCGGTGTCATCGCTGATATTTCCCTGATTATCTATACTATACTCTCTCTGGGGGCTTTTGCCTTAGTGGGAGTCACGATGACCTTACCCGGTATTGCTGGATTTATCCTCAGTATCGGCATGGCTGTTGATGCAAATGTACTGATTTTTGAGCGCACCCGGGAAGAATTAAGGGCCGGAAAATCTTTATTTCGGGCGGTAGAGTCGGGATTTTACCGGGCTTTTTCCAGTATTCTTGATAGTAATGTCACTACTTTAATCGCCTGTGGTGCCTTATTTTGGTTGGGTTCGGGATTAGTCAAAGGTTTTGCCTTAACTTTAGCCATTGGGGTAGCTGTGAGTATGTTTACCGCTTTAACCTGTAGTCGCACGCTCCTGTTAATCACCGTGTTAAACGTCCCCAGCGTCCGTCAAAAACCGCAACTTTTCTGCCCTAATTTACCAGCAAACCAGTAGTTATTAGGGAAATGGGGAAATGGGGAAATGGGGAAATGGGGAAATGGCGAAATAAGGAAATGGGGAAATTCAACTAATACCCCAACCCCCAACCCCCAACACCCAACCCCCAACCCCCAACACCCAACCCCCACTCACCTCTTACTCAATATGGCATTTAACGTTACAAAACAGCGTAATTTTTGGTGGACAGTCTCGGCCTTGCTGACGATTGGTAGTATTTTGGCCATGGTAATTTCTTGGTTCACTATTCAAGCGCCTTTGCGGCCGAGTTTAGATTTTGTTGGTGGCACGAGAATTCAGATAGAATTAGCCTGTGCTAAAAAGAATAACTGTGAGAAACCCTTAACTACTGCCGAAGTGCAAGTGATTTTAGACGAGGAGGGATTGAGTAACAGTAGTGTGCAGGTTTTGGATAAATATACTTTATCGGTGCGGACGAAAACCCTCGTAGAAGAACAGAGAACAAAATTACTCGACACTTTAAATCAGAAAATCGGCACCTTTGACCCCGAAACCAGTCAAATCGATACCGTCGGTCCCACTATCGGTCAAGAATTATTTAGGTCGGGATTTTTGGCCCTATTAGTTTCCTTCTTTGGCATTGCCGTCTATCTAAGCTTTCGTTTTCAACGGGATTACGCTTTTTTTGCCATTGTCGCCCTCTTTCATGACGTTCTAATTACCGTGGGCGTATTTGCGGTTTTAGGCTTAATTGCGGGGGTAGAAGTGGATAGTTTATTTTTGGTTTCCCTCTTGACAATTGTGGGCTTTTCTGTTAACGACACAGTGGTAATTTATGATCGCGTGCGGGAAAATTTCGCCCAAACTCCTGAACTATCGGTGGATGAAATTGTCGATAATGCGGTGAGTCAAACCCTAGCTCGTTCGATTAATACCACCCTGACCACTTTATTGCCTCTGGTGGCGATTTTTCTCTTTGGTGGCACCACCTTAAAATATTTTGCCCTAGCTTTAATTATCGGTTTCGTAGCTGGGGCCTATTCGAGTATTTTTATCGCTAGTACCCTACTCGCTTGGTGGCGCGGTCGTTCCCATCGAACTAAGATAGTGCAAGCTTAAAAATGGCTATTAGTCACTAGCCAAATTTTTGGGACAATTTCGTCAAATATCGGCTTCACCAATCATAATTGCTGTCAAAATTGACTCAACTGCTACTGCTGTCGTCCCAGACAAGAAAAGTCCGGGATAGACAGCAGTATGCCATCTTGGATGCAGCAGAGTTTTACAGCCTCTAACTGTCGAAAAATTAAATCCCAATGAATGATGAACCGTGGCAACCAAATCAAAATGAGCATCGCCTTTTTTTGAGTATTGAGGTATTCCTTCTTTAGGACAAATGATTTCTGTTAAGAAGCCTTGTTTTTGACTCATAAGATGGAAAGATTGACCCCATTGCATAAATTGCTTAAGTAGGCGATCTTTTTCCTGTTCAATTAATTCTCCTTCTTCGTCTAAAGGAAATTGAGAATTAATCAAGACAATTACGATAGTTTGCGGAGGAACTTGCCAATCAGGTAGCAATTTTTCCCAGTTATGAACCATAAATGGGGTAGGAGATTTTATATATCTCTCTACAGAATTCATGTTTAAGCAATGAGATTGATAGAAGCAATTATATCATAAGTCAACCTACGAAACTTAAAAAGACCTATTAGTTAATTTATTACCGTCGTAGTCGCCTCATCAAAGGAATAAGTTGGTGGTGTAGGGATTTTATTAAGGGTTTGACAATCCGTTAAATATTGTTCAATGACGGTTTGAAAAGCCTGTTCTAGCTCATCAACGGAAAGACCATCAAAAACAATAATATCTTCTATATTAATGACACGACCAAAAAATAAGCGATCGCTGGCATCATATTCAATCACAGCTTCATAGCCTTTGTATTGCATTAGTTTACTCCTGCTTTAATTAAAAATTTACGAATAGCTTTAATTGGGTATCTTTTTAGTTCCTTTTGGGGGTGCGGGGAATGAATATTAAGGGAAATTTCATTAAGATCAAATCCCACTCTTGAGCCATCACCTTATAGCGGTATGCAGTCGAATGAGGTATAGTGCAACAGGCTATGAGTCAGTCTAGGCAAGACTTTGTCTGTATCTCACTCAAGCGAATACCGCTATATCATCCCAAAAGATGTTACGGCGGATGGGATCAACAAAAATAGAATCATAGGTTTTTCGCTGTTTTCTATTCATTTGTTGATTATAGTCTGATTACCAACTTAACATCTAAGCAATACTAATGATCGCCTCTTCCCCAGAATCTAAACCGCGATCGTCCCTTTAGAGAGGGGACTTGAAACACCTGATCAGTCAGAAAAAAGTGATTGTTTCTCCCAAATTCGACTGTGCTTTCGGATTCTTAAATTTGGACTTATACTGAAGTGAGAGATCAAATTGCCATCAGGAGTCAAGATGATTACGTTTGAAAATGCGTTAGAGGTAGTCAGTCAATTACCTAGAGAACAGCAAGAATTATTGGCTGATATTGTCAAAAAGCGGTTAGTGGAAGTCAGAAGACGAGAAATTATGGAGGAATGTCGTGAGGCGTTGGCAGAGTACCGAACAGGGAATTTAAAAGCAATGTCAGCAGAAGAAGTTATCTCAGAATTACGTTGTTACCTAGAAAGCGACGAGGATTCGTGAGAGAGTTAATTTTAACGACTAGGTTTAAGCGATCTTTTAAAAAATTTGTCCAGCGTAACGCGGCATTACAGCGACAAGTTGAAAAAACGTTACTGCAAATGAGGGAGGATGTCTTTGCGCCCAATTTGATGACCCATCGCCTAAAGGGTGAGCATGATGGACTAAAGGCTTGTTCTTGTGGATATGATTGTCGGATTATTTTTACGATTCAAAAAAACGAGCAGACGACTCAAGATGAGATTGTTTTGCTCAATATTGGGACTCACGATGAGGTTTATTGAGGGTTGTTAATGGATTAAATTCTGTTGATTCTTTCGTTTATTTTTCTTGGTATCGCTGGATGTATTCTGGATCAAAGACTTGGGAAAGTAGGTTTTGAAATTCCTCTTGTTCCGCTTTGGTTAACTGTTGTTCGTTGGCGGAACGGGAGGGGTCGCCACCGGATTCTAGGTATCGTTCGCGAGCGAGTCTAGAGAGTTGTTGTAAACGTCTAGCTTTTTGTTGTCGAAGTTGTTCGGCGTTAGTCATAGTCTTGCACGAATTCAAAAGGAACAATTTCTCCGTCAGGAAGAATCACCGATGTGGGTAAAGTAGGACTTAGGGTTTCGATATACCACAGCCCACTACTAGGATTATAGAAACTATATAAGACAATCGCTAGGGTTTCGAGGGCGTTAAAAACTAAAAATTGTTCTTCGGTCGGTTCCATCGGTTATTGATGATTGGCACTTTCGGGAAAAGGTCTCGCGGTAGGGTGGGTTAGACGGCGACAATCTAGTAAAGGGTATCTAACAATCCGTCGTAACCCACCATTTTAGCATTGGTAGGTGGCGCGTTATTTTTGGGGTGGCTACTTTAAGAACTTTAGCTCAATCATAACTAATAGATCAGTGGATTCATGACACTTGCCCCTAAGTACAGTTGGCCAAAACCGCGCGCACTTGTCGAGAATGCCTCTACTTTCTCAGGAGAAATTCTGTCTAAGCAAGTAATCTCGGTGAACCAAGAATCCCCAAGACTTTAGGCTGGGGAGTGTTAAAAAATTGTTATGGCTAGGGGATCTTTAAGATTGCTTCGAGGGCTTTGGTGATACAATGAGCCGTTAACTAGCTATCTCTCGGTGGCATGGAGAGCCAAATTGTCAGGAGGTCGAAGCGTGAAAACTCGGTTGCGTTGGTTTTGGGTGGCTTTAGGGGCATTTCTTGCCGTTCTTGGCGAGGAATTCTTGAGAAAGCTGCTGGCACTCTCTCTCTGTGGCGTTTTTCTGTTGAGTTACTGTCTGCCTGATCCTAAATATAGCGCTTCTGTCGTGGCTCAAACTCCACAACCGGCTATTGGGCAATCTCAAACAGAGCAGAAAATTGATAATTATTTTAGCCCCATCCAACCAGATGGTACACCCAAATTAGGGATCGATCGCTGGTGGGCAACCGCAGGAGTAGATAAGGAAATTACAGTTAATTGGACGGTAGAGATTAGGGAAAAAGGCGATTATTACTTAAATTTTCCTGTATCAAAAATTAACAAGAACACTAAAGTCATTGTTTTAGATTCATCGAATAATGTCTTAAACACAATTAAAACTCCTATTGCACCTGCTTATTCAGGCTTAACAGTATGGCGGTTAAAAAAAGAGGATAAAGATCAGGATTTAGAAGCAGGTGTTTATACGTTAAGAATTGAGAATTTTTCTGTTCCTGTAGAGCCAGTTGTGGAAGAAGTAAAATTGGCATTAGGAACAATAAAAACCACTCCTTTGAGGACTGACGGTTTTGGCTATGATTATCAATTTAATATGACAAACGAGCTAAAAACTCTTTTTATTACTGATAGTCAAGAAGTTAATCAAAAATATCTAATTAAGGTCAAGGAAAAATCTTATAATCCCCAAAATCAAGGTAATATCTTTACAGAATATGTAGCAAAAAAAGAATTATCCAAATCGCAATTGATTAACTATTTTACTCCCATTTTAAGCTTTGAACCAAAAGACGAAGCTCAATTCCCTCTAGATGTCAATCGCACGACTTGGGAAAAATCTAAATCTAAGAAAAGCCAATTATTACCAAAAGGCGATTCCCAAGGATTTTTGGATCTGAGTGAATTTAAAAATAAAAAGATCACGGACACTAAATTTGCTAAAATTTATGCTTCTGTTGTTGAAAAGGAATGGCAAGATCAAAAATCTAAGCAAAGAATTAGCGAACTAGCCATTAACTATTATTTTCACTATTCCCAGAGTAATTGGAAAGATCATGGTGGATTCAATAATCATGAAGGAGACTGGGAAGGCATTACATTATTCTTACGAAAGGACGTTGATAATAGATATTATCCCTGTCGGATTGCCTTTGCACAGCACGTCAGCTTTGCTAGGGATATTCTTGATTTTCTGAAAAAAGTTCTTGGTGAAATACCATTTTTAGATGACTTGACTAAAGGAAAACTAGAAGAATGGAAAGGAGGTCAAGTTGTTGAATGGTCGAATCTAAAACTTAGGCTTGGTGATGATATATATAATGTCACAAATGTGGCACAAAATCCCACCAAAACCCAAATCTATCAGCCGGTGGTCTATGTGGGTTTGGGAGGTCATGCGAGTTATCCAGATGGAGGTTCAACGAATTATAAAATACAAAATCCCAATCAAATCGGTTCTACGTCTCACGGTACAGGAATTGAATATCATCGCGGTGGAAATGACATTAACTTAAGAGGTAAAGTTGAATATTTACCGCGTGTTGGTAAGGGGATTAATACTAAAGAAATACAAGGAAAAGAATGGTTGCTCTATCCTGGAACTTGGGGGAATCCGAAAAATTGTAGTAATTTAACATGGCCAATAGATATGGGTTGTCCCAGCGCACCTCAAGGACCTGTATTTATAGATGTCAAGTTAGTGGGTATAGGTTCCCGAAGTGAAGGATTAGGACAACGTTGGTTAGATCCTTGGGAATGGTCAAAAAACTTTGAAGGTGCTAATAAGATTAAAGATTGTCCGCCGCCTCAAGAAGAACCCAAACCAGAACCCACCTCCGATATTCCCCGTAAACCGGACGGAAATACAGGCATTATTTATGGAGACCCTCATATTGTCAGCTTTGATGGCTTACGCAATAGCTTCCAAGCGGTAGGCGAGTTTATTCTGGCGAAATCTGAACGAGGAGATTTTGAAGTACAAGGTCGTTTTAAGGGGGTGGGAGATAATGCTTCTTTACCCTCAGCAGTAGCTATCAAAGCGGGTGGTGAACGAATTGGAATTTATCAAGGAAAGCTCAAAATTAATGCTCGAAATGTTAATGAAGCTAGTCTTCCCATTGTGCTTGAAGGTGGTGCAAGGGTAGATAAAAAAGGGGGTGAATATAGAATCATCGCCCCCACCGGGGAATGGGTAGAAGTGTCAGGAAGTTCGGTCTTAACGATTAAGATCACAGTCCCCAAATCTCGCCTCTCAAAGATGTATGGTCTCCTCGGCAACTACAATAATAGTCCTAATGATGATTTGAAAACTCGCCAAGGAAAGGCTGTTGGCATCGCGCTTAATTATGATCAGTTGTATAAGGAGTATGGCAATAGTTGGCGTATTCCTCAGCAAGAGTCTTTATTTGCCTATGAAGTCGGCGAAACCACAGCAACTTTTACGAATTTGAATTTCCCGAAAAAGGTCTTGACTTTAGCGGATTTTACGACGCAACAGAAACAGGAAGCGGAAAGGGTTTGTCGTAGCGCGGGGGTGACTGCTTCTGCTATGTTAGAATCCTGTATGTTTGATGTGTTGGTGACAGGCGATCGCTCTTTTGCTAATGTGTCTGCTTATGTTCAGTCAGAGGTTAAGGTGACAGCAACTGTTACGCCAATAGAGAGTCCAAAACCTCAACCTTCTGCTTCTAATAATGGATCAATTAATGGTAAGTGGATTGGTAAATATACTTGCGCTCAAGGGATAACTGGAGTAACTCTTACTATTAATCAAAAGGGAACTGAAATTATTGCTGAATTTGAACTATATCCTGTACCAGAAAACCCTAATTTACCTAGAGGAATAGCTTTATTTCGTGGTACATTTAATCTAAATACATTGGAAATGAGTCTTAAAGGTGTCAAATGGATACAATCTCCAGGTGCGGGTTGGGGCATTGTCGATTTTTCTGGAAAATTCGACTCAAGCTTAAACCGTTTTACAGGTCGAAAACAACATCCTGGTTGTGGTTCTATTGAATTAGTTAGAGCAACTTCAAAGCCAACAGTTCCTGAAAGCCAGTCAGGTACTTCCTTAATCTCGAAGACAACAGGAGTGAATTACACCCGTCTGCGTGACCTTCTAGCAGCAGGGAAATGGGAAGAAGCAAATGGAGAAACTATTAAAGTCGTGAGTAGGATACTTTGGGGAAAGTGGGAGGATATTCCCTGTGAAGATTTACGAACTATTAACCAACTCTGGCTGCACTACAGTAACGGTAAGTTTGGCTTCAGTGTCCAGAAAGAAATCTATGAGAGTCTCGGTGGGACGAGAGACTATAATGAGGAAGTGGTGGAAAAGTTAGGCGATCGCGTCGGCTGGAGAAAAGGAGGAAGTTGGCTGTATAACTACTCTGATATAACCTTTAATTTGGAGTTAGCACCCAAAGCTCACCTCCCCAGGTTTCGGAATTCGGGTGACTGGGGGGAAGTAAGTCAAAGGAGTTTATTAAAAGCAATTTTACGCGCAAATACTTGTGAGTTGTAACATATAACAACTTCAAATTTGTCAAGCTTATTTTTGGGGGTTTCTAGAGCGAAAACATAGGCTTTTCCCTAACTCGATACCTGGCACTCCCCTTCGGGAAGTCAAAAGTCAATTGATAGCCGATCAACTGCTAACAAAAATGTTTCATTTTATTAAGTTTTCTCAGAGGACAAAACCATGAAACTACTTAACTCCCAAAATCTGTTAATTGCTTCCTTATTAGGATTTTCAACTTTAGTGACATTAATGTCATCCTGCAACCACTACTCACCTATCTACACAAACTTAGTAAATCTCTTGCAGTCCGAAGAATGGAAAGAAGCAGATGTTGAAACCTATAGAGTCATGTTAGTAGTAACCAAACGGCAAATAGAGGGTTGGATGAGGCCAGAAGATGTGGAGAATATTCCTTGTCAAGACCTCCACTGTATTTTGACCATAATTGGTCAAAATACAGTGGAGGCAAGTTTGGTTTCTCTGTCCAGCAACGGATATACAAAAGCTTGGATGGAACCAAAACGTATGATGAAAACATTTGGGGATCATTCGCAGACAGAATAGGATGGAAGGAGAAAGACATGGGTTGGCTCAGATATGATGACCTTAACTTTTCAAAAACCGCACCAACAGGTCAACTCCCTGCATATTTTGCGTCAAATGGGTATTTCATGGGTGTTGTGGGGATTGAAATGTGGGATCACCTCCCTATGCAGGTAAAGGGGGTTTGGTTCATGTCCAGGAATGCAGAATGTAACATATAAAGATTTCAGTGCGATCGCTGATCTTGTAGGTTGGGTTTCGTTCCTCAACCCAACACAACAAACGGTTACTTTTTTAACGTCAACTCAAATACTCAACTACCAACAAAAATGTGCCATTTTAATTAAGTTTCCTCAGAGGACAAAGCCATGAAACTATTTAACTCCCAAAATCTTTTAAGTGCTTCCTTATGTTCCTTATTAGGATTGTTAACGCTTTTTGCTGGTTCCTATCCTTTGGTTAAAGCACAATCAGAACCAAAGCCAGGCTGTCAAGCTACTGTTGATAAAATTCTTCAAGAAATTCGTTCTAAAGGGGTTAGAAGAGTTGAATTTAGTGTTTCTAAGGGAACGGCTAATAGTTATAGGACAGGAAATCCAACAACCAGAACTGATGTATTAGATGTTGTTCTAATCGATGATGTAGGTGCTACTACAAGTAATGGAATTGCCATCGGTAATATTTTCGCATCACCAAAGCTTTTAAATAATTGGGCTAACCAAATCGTTAAAAACTGTAGCAATACAGCTATAGTAAGTTTTGGGATATCGCAATCAGATATAAGTATAAATTATTATATTCAACAAGATGGTACAACTATAAAAGAAAAATGCTCTCAACTAGACAATACCTCGGAACCCATTCCTTGGGGATATGGTACCATACCGCATTGCCTCACATCGGAAAACACAAAATAATCAAGTAGATTTCAAGCTATGTAGCGTGGGTTGAGGAACGAAACCCAACACAACCAACGGTTACTTTTTTTAACGTCAATTCAACTGTCAACAAAAATGTTTCATTTTAAGTAAGTTTTCTCAGAGGACAAAACCATGAAACTACTTAACTCCCAAAATCTGTTAATTGCTTCCTTATTAGGATTTTCAACGCTTTTTGCTGGTTCCTATCCTTCGGTTAAAGCACAATCAGAACCAAAGCTAGGCTGTCAAGCTACTGTTGATAAAGTACTTGAAGAAATTCGCTCAAAGGGAGTTAGACAGGTTGCATTTAGTGTTTCTAAGGGAACGGCTAATAATTATAAGACAGGAAATCCAACAAGTAGAACCGATGTATTGCAGATTACACTCAGTTCAGTGGATTGGAGTATGATCACTAGATCTGACCCAAAAATAGAGAGCATAATTAATAATATTATGGGTTCTAAAATTTTAATGAAAAGTTGGGCAGATAGAATTGTTGCTAATTGTAGCAATACCGCTATAGTTTATTTTGGTGTATATAAGACAGATTCGAGTCAAGATTACTACATTCAATCTGATGGAACGACAAAATTAAATAAGTGTGTTCCTGGTGGTACACCTGGACTATTACCTTGGGGGGTTTCACCCTGCCTATGAAAATATAGCGGTATTCAGTAAGTTTTAGCATATAATAAGTCTAGGCGCGTAGCTTTAGTTAAGGTACGAAACCCAACAATTACCGCCTATTGAACTTAACGTCTAGTTTCGCATAACCAAGATCCTCATCATACTTGATATAATGAGATTACAGACTGTTTTTATTCAACTAAGAGACATGAAATCTATGATAACAATACCTATAACCCTAGAACAACTCATTTCTGTCATTCAACAATTACAGCCCAGTGAGCGTACAAAAATAGCCAAAGCTTTAATTGAAGTAGAGCTACAGTCAGATTTAAAAGCTTTAATTACAGAACTCTATAATCAAGATCCAGTAGATGAAGTTACCGATAATGATATTATGCAAGAAATTCAAGCTGTACGTCAAGCAAAAATTAAATAAACATGACATTACGAGTAGTTATTGATACGAATATTTGGATTCGTATTTTGCTAAAAGGACGAGTTACACTACCCATACTAGAAGCATTTAATGAGAAAAACTTTCAACTAATTATCAGTCAAGTTCTTTTCGATGAATTTCATGAAGTTTGGAATCGACCTAGACTCAAAAAATATATTGACATCAATCAAGCTTTACGACTAGAAAAACAGTTAAGAAGTCGCTCAATCTGGGTTGAAACCAAAACGATTCCTCCTCATTGCCGAGATCCTAAAGACTTACCTATTTTATCTACAGCTATTGATGGAGAAGCAAATATTATTGTATCTGGAGATGATGATTTACGGGCTGATGAAGAATTAAGAAGAGCAATGCAACTATATAGCATCAAATTGTTAGGTGTTAATTCTTTCTTAGAATGTTTAACAGAATAAATGTGATCGCCTATTTTATAATGATAATGCGATCGCTGATATTTTAGATATATTAACAGAGTGCGATCGCTGATCTTGTAGGTTGGGTTAAGGCACAAAACCCAACATAACCAACGGTTACTTTTTTAACGTCAACCTAACTACCCAACTGCCAACAAAAATGTTTCATTTTAATTAAGTTTTCTCAGAGGACAAAACCATGAAACTACTTATGATATTATGGAATATGTAGCCGCCCAATATCCGCCAAATTCATTCGTGGTCTTTTCAACTTAACCAATGAGCAAATCAAGGATGTGATCGCCATTCTGGTAATTTAGCTGATGAGGTAAACTAATGTTAGATTTTCACCTATCTGTTCAACCCAAAACCGAACAGCGATTAAAAATAATTTTAAGTTCTGTAGAAGATGAAGAAAGTTTTGCTCAAAGTATTATTGATGATCAGATAGTAAGATTGCAAAGAGCAATTTTAAATTTAAGATTAGACTTAAGAGTTTTTGAGCAGAAATATCAGATAACATCTGAAAAATTTTATCAAGAATTTTCTCAAGGTATCTTAGCGGATGAAGAAGATTTTATGATTTGGGCTGGATTGTGTGAAATGCTCGGACAAAATGAAATTCAACTTCAAAAGTTAAGATGATTGAAGCCTATTTTTTGCAAATCGAAACAATCCTTCAATCCTTTCCTAATATACGCTTTGTTTCGCTAACAAAAAAAATTTACAATACGAATCAAGGTTATATTAGTGTTTCAATTATTTTTGAAAACAATCATCGTCTAGATTTTATTGAAGTAAAAAATACTGATGTAAAAGCCAAAATAAAATATCGTTATCATTATATGGATGAGCATCAAGTAATGATTTTTCGTTATGATAATGCTCCTCACCATACCGAAATTAAAACTTTTCCGCATCATAAACATGAGATTGAGGGCGTTAAGGCAAGTCCAGAGCCAACTCTTGACGATGTACTTTTGGAAATTGCCCAAAAACAAAGGGACTTATCGTCTTTGTGATCGGCTTCGATTGGATTAGCCGAAGTTTGATCGCAGCTCTTGTAGTTGAGGAACGAAACCCAACACAACAAACGGTTACTTTTTTAACGTCAACTCAACTACTCAACTGCCAACAAAAATGTTTCATTTTAATTAAGTTTTCTCAGAGGACAAAACCATGAAACGACTTAACTCCCAAAATCTCTTAATTGCTTCCTTATTAGGATTGTCAACGGTTTTAGCTAATTCCTATCCTTTGGTTAAAGCACAATCAGAACCAAAGCTAGGCTGTCAAGCTACTGTTGATAAAATCCTTCAAGAAATTCGTTCAAAGGGAGTTAGAAGGGTTAAGTTTGAAATTTATAAAGGAGTAGCCAATGAAGATAGAACAGGAAATCCAACAAATAAAACTGATGTATTAGCTATTGTTTTGAGTTCTTATTACAGTGAAACTCGTACTAATAGTGATTCCAGAAGTCAATCCATTATTGATAATATCATGGGTTCTAAAAGTTTATTGAAAAGTTGGGCAGATAGAATTGTTGCTAATTGTAGCAATACAGCGATAGTTGGTTTTGGTAATGATCAATCAGATTGGGGTGAAGATTACTACATTCAATCTGATGTAACGACAAAATTGAATAAATGTGTTAAACCAGAAAATGCACCTAATCCTCTTCCTTGGGGATTATCAATATGTCTATAAAATTATGACGAAGTGTAACTTTTCCTTATCATCTTAAAAGATAAAACCATGAAGATCAAATTTAACCTGACTCAAATATTCTATACTTTCAGCTTACTAGCTTTGATAACTAGCCAACAAATAGAAGGTAGCATTTTAGAGTAATTTAAGTCAAAATAGAGTGTTGAACAACATAACTTGCATTATGGACATTACTATTCACTTTGGTAAACAATGAATACTCCTATTTAATTTCACGCTCTAAAATCAATTCAACAGTCTTATAAAGTGGTTCAATTTTTGTTGCGATGATATCCCAAACAATCTTAGGATTAACCATAAAGTAAGCATGAGCAATAATATCCCTTAAACCACCAATTTTTCGCCATGCAGTCTCAGGATATTTTCGCCTAATCTCATCAGGAATTTGCTTAGTTGCTTCGCCAATAATTTGCAAATTATGAACGACTGCATCAAAAGTTTTATTATCCTCAATTAAATCATCATAGTTCATCCCTGCTGTATAATCTTGAATTTTTTGAATACTACTCAAAATATCAGTTAAATAAAGCCTCAGATCACGAGACATAAACCGTTTCCTCTAAAATACGTTCTCGAATCTGGGGTTTAATATCTTCCTTGATTACTAAATCAATTTTGCGCTTAAATAAATCCTCAAGTAAAAATTTTAAATCCATATAATTATCAAAAGTGACATCTCCTTTAAATTCTACCAATAAATCTAGATCACTATTAGCTGTCGCTTCACCCCTAACAAAAGAACCAAAAACTCCTAAACTTTTAACTTGATATTTTAACTTTAGACTCTCTAGGTAGCTTTTCAAAACATCAAAGATTTGTTCAAAATCAGATTTGTTTGTTGTCATTTTAATCTCCAGGAAATATTCTCGAAATTACTTAAAAATTAACCTAAATTTTGATGAGTGCGATCGCTGCTCTTGTAGTTGAAGAACAAAACCCAACACAACCAACAGTTACTTTTTTTAACGTCAACCTAAATGAGGCAATAGAAAATCTCGCGCTTAGATTGCTTCGCTATCGCTCGTAATGACAATCATAATGTACTATTTTAGCTGAAACAGTCCACTAGAAGATGGCGATCTTTAGGGAATAAAAATTCGACCGACTCCCATGTAGTTGTCGAGATCAAACAAAATCTCAATCAGACGAGTGGCACAGTTTTGCCGATAGCGGCCCTCATCAAATCGATCAGGATTCCCAATTGTCAAAATTGGTAAGGAAGTTGGCGTATTCTCTTCCCGTATTGTCTGTTCTAGAGAATCGTCTCCCTTCATATTCCGATTCGCTGTAATCAAAATCATCTGGTTGGTTTGGGCAAATTGCCAAACGACGCGATCGCTACTATCCATCGGCAACCCAACTTCCTGAAAGGTGAAGAAGCGGATGGTTAATAAGTCAAGCCATCCTTCGGCCGAAAGAGTTCCCCAGAACAAAACAGCATCACCTGTTAAGTTGTAATCAATTAAGAAATTCATCATTCGGCTTCAATCCGGGCTTTCCAGGCTTGAAGTTTGGCACGAAGGGCTTCCTGACCTGGCTTCGGGGGCATCGCTGCGATCTTGGCAAATCGTTCACGATTTCGCTCTTCCCAATATTGCCGAATCTCCGCGGCTGTTTGCAGGCATTCCTGGTATTCTGCTTCAACCTCAGCGCGATGAGTATCAATATATGCTAGGGCTAAACGAATCTGCTCATCATTAAGACCGAGTTTTTCACGGATCAGCTTGGATGGGTAATGAGCCTTCCGATAGTCCATCACGTCATAAAGAGTGATGCGTGTACCTGAAATGGTCAATCCACGCTCTGTACGAATGATTGTTGCTTGCCCACCTGATGCCAGAGTCATATCGAATGCTCCTACAAGATTAACTCCATGATACCTGATAAAAAGCTCAAGCTAGATTCAGGATACTGGACTGTTTCAGCTAAAATGAGGCAATAGAAAATCTCGCAATTAGATTGCTTCGCTATCCCTCGCAATGACAATCATAATGTACTATTTTAGCTGAAACAGGGTGTAGGTTGGCTTAATGTGCGAAACCCAACACAACCAACAGTTAACAAAAACGTTTGATTTTAATTAAGTTTTCTCAGAGGACAAAGCCATGAAACTATTTAACTCCCAAAATCTTTTAAGTGCTTCCTTATTAGGATTGTCAACGCTTTTTGCTGGTTCCTTTCCTTTGGTTAAAGCACAGTCAGTAAAAAATGTTCCTTTTGAAGTTTGCTTTAATTCAGATACTTTTGTCATACCAAGTGCAAGAGAACGAATTAACCTAATAAGAAGAAATAGTCATAGAATTGGTACTAATACAACCGATGCAGAAATACTTAATGATGGACGTTGGAAAAGTGATATATTAACTTTTTCAGAATATTATGGAGCCAGCGGAGGAGGAGATTTAATCTTATTTTCAGGGGTTTGGTCTGTGGATGGAATATACAAATGCTCCGATAAATTCGCTGAAACCAATTCAATAGGAAGACCTAATCCACAAACTCAAGTCAGATTGTTTAAGTATAAACTCAAACAAATTAAATGGACAAACAATAAATATATTTTTGTAGTAGAACCTCGTAGTAAGGGACTGCAAATTCTTCACTATCGCAAAACTCAGCAACATTTAGCATCAAAGAAACCTTTTCCGATTGTAGTCATAGATATAAAGGGTAATACTTTAGGGAAATGTGGCACTGTTTATTATTGTGAATTTCAACTTAAAAAATAAAGAACAACAGCGTGTAGGTTTGATTAAGGCACAAAACCCAACACAACCAAAGGTTACTTTTTTTAACGCCAACTCAACCTTCAATCGCTTGAGCCGTGCTTTGATAACTGATACCACCTGTCAAGCCCCATTATATCTGTTGAAGTTTTTGCTTGTGTCAATCAAAGCGGCGATCGCCTTATAATATCTGGTAGCCATTTTGGGGATTTGGTGCGTTACTGCGGCGAAAAAACCCGATCCCTCCTCCCCAAAGACGTAGAAGAGAGCGGCTACTCCGAGAGAGCGGTATCCATCGTCTCAGTCTTGAGTGGAATGTACCGTCATTCCCATCAGATGGTGGTTTGTACGATGTCCGACTTATTTGGGGTGAAGATGTCTCTGGGGACAGTCAATCGTCTGAGAAAGGAAGGAAGTGAGGCACTATCAGCCCTCTGTGGCGGAAGCCGAAGCCTACATCCAAGCCGCGCCGATAGTGGGAGCCGACGAGACGGGATTCGGACAAGGAAATGCCGATGGGCTCTCATCCCCAGTCCAAGAGAGCCTGGTGGTTGTGGGTGGCCGTCACCCCATCGGTCAGCTTCTTTCAAGTCATCGAAAATTTGGGTCTGAAACCCCGTCGTTCTACGACGGCTTTACCGTTAAATACTAGCGCATTTACCAAATATATGCTAAAATGTGAGACATGGAAAAAGCCTACTCGT